>Ga0209801_1000041_pt1 | contig 89428 bp, 81 predicted proteins | sample GraSoiAngelo_127_FD_185884 | JGI IMG/M metagenome (GOLD analysis project Ga0209801, IMG submission 185884) | Grasslands soil microbial communities from the Angelo Coastal Reserve, California, USA - 14_0927_09_40cm (SPAdes) (version 2) | ecosystem: Environmental > Terrestrial > Soil > Grasslands ... | reverse complement strand
GCCGTTAACTGCCGGCATTCTGCAGCCCTTCGCTGCGGACCAATCCATTCCCAAAGAAAAGATCACGGCTCTCGATCGTCGATATACTGCCGTGATTGAGGCGCTCGACGACCTCGTCGAGGCTGTCGGTTTGAAAGCAGCCTAAGAAGGCAAGCATTACGAGAACGAAATTCTCGTTTGGGACCCTATAATGGGACTTGGGACTAACAACAGAGCGACCATTGCTTTAATTAAGGGCAACGCAGATGTCCAAGTGGGTGGATGCCGTTCTCCGCGGAGATCACTCGGCAGCAAAGGACATTGCTAATCAAATGTCCAGCCCTCCCGTACTGTCGGGAGACATCTCCACTGTCAGCCGGTGGCTACGAGAGAAGCGTCGAGGTCTGACTAGGGCTGGCTTGGTCGCGAGTTCTGGAGCAGCTATGTTACGGCCAGACGGACTCGAGACCTCATTTGATTTTCACCAGCGCTTCGAGTGGGAGAGATGGTTTCTCGATCGTGACTCGTGCGAAGAGGCAGACTGCGAGCATAAATATTGTAACGATGTGCGAGCCTCTTCCAAACTTGAGGTGGCGGCCACTCAGTTCGAGATTCAAGGATTGGAACTCGACTGGATAGGCATCTGCTGAGGCGAGGATCTCCTGTGGAGCGGAACGGAGTGGCGCAGTCGTAGTTTCAACGGAAAGATGTGGAAGGCAAACAAAGACCCGCAGAAACACAAGTATCGGGTAAACGGCTACCGAGTTTTGCTTACACGCGCACGACAGGGAATAGTCGTTTACGTTCCCAGGCCAGACCGCTCGCACTCGTCGCGACTCCACGATCAACTCGATGCAACCGCACAGTTTCTTATCCTGTGCGGTATGGAAGAACTGACCAGCCCATCGGTGCATATAGACCACGGTGATTCCGACCAGCTGTTGCAGTCAGGCCATTTCGTTCTTTGACCAGTCGACAGTTGCGCTGAAAATTCTCAACGACAGAGGAATGGACGAGCGCCAGATTGTGGATGTCCTGGGGATTACTCAGCGGGACGTGTCGCAATTGATGAGGGGGGCATTTCAGCCGGCTCACCACGGACAAGCCACGGGAAGTCCTGAAGCGACTCGGTTGTTGGGTCAAGCGTGAACAAGCTGGCTGACGCGTTTGATGTGAATCTGCTTCTCGCGCTTCCGGGTTTGGGCGATGTCGTAAGAAGCCTGCATGCGCATGAGCGTGTCCATCTTCACGCCAAACGCCTTTTCGATGCGGAGGGCCATATCTCCCGAGAGATCGGCCTTCGAATTCACCAAGCTGGATAGGGCAGGCCGGGAAACGTTAAGCGCGGCCGCAGCCGCGGTCACCGAAAGGCCGGCGGGCTCGATGATCTCCGTGCGGATAAAATCGCCAGGATGCGGTGGGTTCTTCATCGGCATGTTCTACTCCTTTCGTTTTAGTGATAGTCTTCCAAATTCAAATCGCAGATTTCCTGCTCTGTCGCGTCGATACGAAATGTTAAGCGCCTGTTGCGCGTAACGCTGAGGCTCCAAGTCCCTTTGCGGTCGCCCGTCAGCGTGTGTACTTTCCAAGAGGGGAGGGCGCGCAGCTCTTCCGGCTCTTGCATGTCATCGAGAAACGCCAACATCTTGCGGAGCTTGTCCACAGTGTCGGGCGGCACGCCTTTAGGGTTGCCCTCCGCGTAGAGCCGTGTCAGGCCCTTATGGACGATGTTCCGTATTTTCACGCAAAGCCGAGTGTAGCCTGTAACTTAACACTTGTCAAGACGGGGCGCCGTCGATCAGATATCATATCAAGCCATTGAATTTATCGTAGACCAGAGTGAGGAAGCCGAATAGATGACGACAAGCCCGTTACTGACCGGCGGCGCTGGGTTCGATTTTGAGGACAGCGCGGGGGGCCGTTTATTTCACGGCACGGCACTGCATGTGTCATAGCCTGCGCAACCAGCGATGATCGACAAGCATGAGATCGATGCAAAAGCCGAAGAACTTGGCGTCCATGCTGCCAACGTTCAGCGGGATTACGTATTCGGATGGCTGCTGTCCAGCATTTTCAGGGCGGACAATCCGCTGCAGCCGCTTCTGGTCCTCAAGGGCGGCAACTCATTCCGCAAGGCCTACTTCGAACATGGCCGATTTTCAAACGATCTCGATTTTTCAACGCAAACGGAACTCGATGTCGACCTGCTATTGCAAGGACTAAAACAGGCATGCGCTGCGGCGGGCGAGCGCAGTGGCGTCGAATTTCTGATCGACGACAGCCGAGTGTCGGAGAAGCGATTGGCCGACGCCGAAGCCCGCATTTATGAGGCGCGTGTATATTTCAAGAGCTTCTATGGCGAGGAAGATGCAAGGATCCGGGTAGATGTCGATGTAAAAGAGTACGACCGGATATTGCTGCCGATCCAAATGCGGCACTTGATCCATTCGTATTCGGACGCGGCAGTTTGTCGGGGCGACATTCGATGTCTAAAGCTAGCAGCTAGAAGAGCTGCTTGCATCGAAGTTGAAAGCTCTACTGCAACGCCGCCACTCGCCGGACCTATATGACTTCGTCCATGCGGTCTTTTTTCAAAAGACCCTGAATGTTTCGCGACGCGAAGTCCTGTCGACTTTTCTCAAGCAAACCATCTACGAGCCGGAGCCCATGATCGCAAGGAACCTCCTGCTCGAACTGCCGTTCCAGGCGATCAAGGAATTGTGGAACGAATATCTTGTTTGCCCGAAATCGTCTTTGTTCAATTTCGACGATGCCGAGGGTTGGTTCAAGACCGTCGTCGGCGAGATATTCTCCCTTGTCGAGCCCAGGTTTGCCTACGCTGGGATTGCCGGGAGATCGGCCCTGAGTTATTTTCCCTCGACGGCTAGAGCGGAAATCATGGCAGAATCGCCACGCGTGAAGAAGTTAACATTGATTCCCTCGCGGACCGGCTAGAAGCTCATGCTCGCGAGGCCGATCCCCAATGGGTCAGCATTCGGTACATCTCAGCCTGGGCCCGGAAACCGTAGGCGTCCCTTAAGATCCGTTGCAGGGGTTGCCCTGCGCCTGCAGAGATTCTGACGTGAGGGAGTTCATGTTCACTGACCATATACGCAAAGGAGAATTGCGCAGCTCTATTGCTCCCGCAGCGCTTCCGTCGGCTCCAACCGCACAGCGCGCCAAGCGGGCGCCGCACTCGCCAGCAGCGACACCAGAAGAAGCACCACACTGGCTGCCGCAACCGTAAATGGATCAAGCGCTCGAACGCCATAGAGCATGTCCGCAACGACTCGCCCGAAAATCACAAATCCAATCAATCCCACTGTCAAACCAATTGCGGCCAAGACTAGCCCTCGCCGCACCACAAATCCGAAAACATCCGCCCGCTGCGCGCCCAACGCCACTCGCAACCCGATTTCAAACGTACGACGCGCCACCATTTCCGAAAGTGCTGCGTACAAACCCACCGCTGCAAGAAGCAGCGCGGAAACCGCGAAGCACGTCAGCAGCCCGGCTTCAAAGCGGGCGAAGACCGTCGATCGCACGATAAGTTCGTCGAACGTGGTGACCGCAAAAAGGGGCAGATCTCGATTGAGTCCCGCAACCGCAGCGCGCACAGAGTTCACGTACGCCCGTGGCTCACGGGAAACCCGCAAGAGTACCCATTGAGGCCAATGGGATGCCTGCTCGTACGGTAAGAAGAATTGGGGCTTAGGACCCTCTGTGAGATCTGTAGTTCGGATGCCTCCAACGACTCCTACGATTTCGTACCACGTTGGTTTGTAGCCGTACTCCAGGAAATCGGGTTGAATCAATTTGCCAATCGCATCTTCGCCCGGAAAAAACTCACGGGCAAACTCCTGATTTACGACAGCGACTCGCTTCGCGCTCTGGTTGTCGCGTCGGTCAAAGGTGCGCCCTTTCAATAAAGGGATTCGTAACGTCTCAAAATAGCGCGGTCCGACAGTAGCTCGGTTGGCGACGGGCAGGTCACTCGGATCGGCCGGCCTGCCCGCTATGCTGAAACGGCTTGCGTTGTCGTATGGAAAGGGGATGGGATAAGCGCTGCTTACCGATTCGACGCCGGGAATTGCGGAAAGCAGCGGCAACAACTGCCGAAAGAAAAGCGGCGCTTTTTCCTCGGGGTACTCGACGGTAGACATTCCCAGCCGTAGGGCCAAGATGTGGTGCGGGTCGAACCCCGGAGGAACTCGCATCGTTTGCAAGAAGCTGCGGATGAGCAGCCCTGAGCCAGCCAGAAGGATTAGGCTAACCGCCGTCTCCGCAATCACCAACATTCCGCGCAATCGATGCTCGTTGCGACCGCCGCTGATCCCGCGACCCGCGCGCCACAGTCCGGATGAGTCCGAACGCGACGCACTCCATGCCGGGACCACTCCGAAACCTATTCCCGTCAATAGCGACACGAGAAACGCAAACCCCAATACGATTCCGTCGATTCGCACCTGGGTGAGTCTAGGGAGATCAACCGGAGTAAGTCCCAGAAATGTTTTCAGCAGTACAAAAGCAAGGCCGACGCCGAGCACTCCGGCGCAACAAGCCAACACTGTAGACTCGATCAAAACTTGTCGCATAATGTGCGAAGGCCTGGCGCCCAGAGCGACGCGTACGCCAAACTCAGGGCGCCGCGCGAATCCGCGCGCAAGCAAAAGACCCGCGACATTCGCGCATGCGATCAGGAGCACCGCCGTGACCGCGCCGAAGAGTATGTACAAGGGCTGTCGAAAATCGCCGCTAACGTGATCGAGCAACAGTCGAACCTCAACGCCGAACGCATTGCGATCCTCCGGGTACTGCTCTGCGAGACTTCGTTGTATCGCATTCATTTCCGCTCGCGCCTGCGCCACACTGACATCAGGCTTGAGCCGCCCAACCACCTGGACAGCTCTGTTGGTACGCTCGGCCGCCAGACTAACGGATTCCTTTTGCGGGCTACCGATGGCGTTGACCGCAGAGGCGCTCGCCAGCCAGAACGTTCCCCAGAAGCTCGGCGGGTGGCTCAGGTCGGGAAAGCTGAATCCTGCTGGCATCACACCGACGACGGTCGCGAGCCTGTCACTCACCGTGATGTGCTTGCCGACGATGTCGGGTGAAGAATGGAACTCGGACTCCCAGAACTGATGACTCAGAATGATCGGACGGCTATCGTCTCTTTCGTCGTCCAAAACAAAGGATCGGCCGAGCATCGGAGTCACGCCCAGCACACGAAAGAAATCTGCGGACACATACTCCACTTCGACCATCGTCGGCGGTTCGTTTCCAGCCGGAGTGAATTTCCTCGATGTTCCGTAGGCGTAGGACGCAATCGCCTCCAGCGTGTGGCTCTGGCCGCGCCAATCAAAAAAGTCGGGGAAGGAGACATCCTCGATCGTTCCGGCGCCCGCCTCCTTCGTTGCCGCTTCCCCGTGCGGAAACACCACAGTCTGCAGCGAAATCAATCGTTCTGATTCCGGAAATGGCAAGGCTCGCAGCAATACTCCGCTCACCACGCTGAATATCGCAGTTGTAGCTCCGATACCCAATGCCAGTGTGAGCACAATGATCAGGCTGAACCTGAGATTCGTTCTCAATTGCCGGAGTGCGAAGACAAAATCTCGATGCATCCAAAAAACTCCTGGAATATACCTTCTTTCACTACTGTCCGGTTATAAACCGAACAGAATTAGCTGGTTAGAGTTATCGAGTAACTCCGATTGGGAGTCGAATGCTTCGAACACTTGTAAAATGGGCACTTTTTCAAGGCTCGTGATGCTGAAAATCTGTAGAATTTGGTAAAGACTCTTCTCCAGCCCAAGGCGCTTGCGAGCGATGGCTACCAGCACATGAATCGAGACGGCGATCCAGATTTGAGTCTTCATAGCGTTCTCGCTGGTGCCGTAGAACGCTTTGATGCGAAGGTGCTGTTTGATCCATTTGAAAAATTAGTTTCGCAGAATCAGACCAAGCCGGGAGGAGCCAAAAAACGCCGTTTGCATTTCAAATCGAAAAAAGTCGAAATGTCACTTAAGCCGCTGGGTTACAGACAGTTACGTCGATATGAGAATTCGACAACCGGACAGTAGTGACCTTCTTTACTCACCACGCCTGCTAGTACGGATAGAATCGGCCAATCTCTGCACAATATAAATGGCGCTGAAGTCGCGGTTTGTCGAGCGAATTCACAGCTCGCAGTGCAAGGATGGCTAATGCGCCTGGGTAGAGGATCATCAAAGGCTGTGTGACTTCCACTGGCCGTCCCGGTTTCCGGCGAATCGCAATCTAGGTCTGTAATGTGAAACCCTCCATGCCAACATCGGTGAGAAGCAGCAAGGTCGGCCCAAACACGGATAGTCCTCAGCTATTCATCATGCCTTGGCGCAGTGACGAGCATCTTGAAAGAGTTCCTCGGTTAGCGTAAACGTTGAGAGCACATCCCAACTTTGAATCTTGAGGGGAGGTGTTCGTGGCGAACCTTTGGCAGAATCTGCGCTATACCATTCGTGTCCTGGGCAAGAATCCCGGGTTCACGGTCGTCGCGGTGCTCTCTCTCGCCCTGGGAATCGGCGCGAATACCGCCATCTTCACGCTGATCAACGCATTGCTTCTTCGCGACGTTCCCGTTCGCCACCCGGAGCGCCTCGTCCATCTTTCCGCAATCCGCCAGGGGAACAAGATTCCTTTTTCCTATCCCATGTTCCTCGAAGTCGAACGTGGCCAACGCGTTTTCTCCGGCATGATCGGATGGGGCGGCGAATGGACGCCCAATGTGGAAGTGAGCGGTGTCCTCTCACAGGATCGCGTCCTCGCCGTTACTGGCAATTGCTATTCCGAACTCGGCACCTCTCCTTTTCTCGGCCGATTGCTCACTCCGGAAGATTCAAATCCCAGTAGCCGGGTAACCTCGCAAGTCGCCGTTATCGGCTATGAATTCTGGAGGCGCCGTTTCGGCGGCACGCTCGATGTTGTCGGCAAGCAGATTCGCATCGAGGGCCATCCTTTCACGATTATCGGCGTCACTCGCAAGTGGTTCACGGGCCTGACGACGGGCGAGCCGCCGGATATTACTGTTCCTCTCACGGCCATGCCCCTCATTCAGAGCGGAGAATTCGATATCGGCAGCCGCTCCATTCTCTGGCTTAACCCCATTGGCCGCCTGAATGACGGCGTTACCATCCAGCAGGCTCGCACTCAGCTCCAATCCTTCTGGCCGGACGTTCTTCTTGCGACCGCTTCCACGCAAACTCCTGGGCTTCGCCGGCAGACGTTTCTCTCTATGGGCTTGGACGTCTCATCGGCAGCAAAAGGCGTCGGCGGCAACTTGCGCTCCCAATTCGAACGGCCCCTTTACGTCCTTGCCGGCATCGTCGGATTGATCTTGCTCGTTGCCTGCGTCAACCTCGCGAACCTCATGCTCGCCCGCGCTGCCGCTCGCAGTCACGAAATGAGTGTGCGCGTCGCCATCGGCGCTAGCCGCGGGACTCTCGTCGGCCAAGTTCTTGCCGAGAGCCTGTCGCTCGCTTTCGCCGGCGCTTTGCTCGGCCTCGCCTTCGCCTACTGGGGAAGCCGCTTGCTCGTGCTCCTCATGACGGAGGGAACGGTCTCGCTTGACTTGCGTCCCGATCTCACCGTGCTCTCGCTTGCCGTGCTCGCAGGGCTCTTCACCGGAATTCTTTTTGGCCTGGCGCCCGCCTGGCGCTGCTCACGCGAAGATCCAGCCTCGTTGCTGCAGCAAAATGCGCGCAGTTTGAGCGGCGGCGCGGGCAAGTTGGGCAAAGCTCTCATCGTCACGCAGGTCGCGCTCTCCTTGATCTTATTGCTTGGAGCTGGCCTCTTTGTGCGCAGCTTCGAGCGGCTGCGTTCCCTCGATCTCGGTTTTAACCAATCCAGCTTGCTCCAGGTCAAGCTCAATCCAAAGCCGGGCGGCTACGACAAGCTGGACATGGGCAGCTATCACAAGCAACTCTTGCAGCGGATTGCCGGCCTTCCCAGCGTGAGTTCGGTTGCCTTTGCAGATTTTCCCATTCCCAGTCCGAATGCGTGGCACGAAACGGTCTCGCTGGCGTCGACCGATCCGAACACAGGAATGCATCTCCTTGCAGATGGCGCGACCGTCTCCTCCGGTTTTTTCCAAACACTCGCGATTCCCCTTCTTCGCGGCCGTTCATTTCAGGAGACTGATGACGAAAAGCACCCGCATGTTGCCATCGTGAACAGCGCTCTCGCGGAACGCCTCTTTCCGAATGGCGATCCCATAGGAAAAACCGTTCGCTTCGGCTTCATGCCCGAATTTCAAAATATTGAAATTATTGGCATTGTCGGGAATGCCCGAATTCTCGATCTCCGCAATGCCGCCACGCCCATCATTTTTCTTTCCTGTCTCCAGTATCCGGGGCAATGGGGCGATCTCATAGTGCGCACCAACGGACCTCCCGAAGCGCTCGCAAAAACCGTGGGCTACGGGGTCGAGTCGCTCGGACACGAATACGCGCTCAGCACCAAAACGATCCCCCAAGTCATCAGCGGCGCACTTGTCGAAGAGCGCGTCACCGCCATGCTCTCCAGTTTCTTTGCGGCTCTCGCGCTGCTGCTCGCTTCCATCGGCCTGTATGGATTGATGTCCTATTCCGTTACGCGCCGCGCACGCGAAATCGGCATCCGTGTCGCTGTAGGAGCGCAGCGCGAAAATGTTCTCTGGCTCGTTCTCCGCGAAACACTCGGGCTCGCATTGCTCGGCATAGCCCTCGGCATTCCCTCCGCCCTCGCGGCTACCCGGTTAATCGCCAGCATGCTCTTCGACCTTTCCCCAAGCGACCTCCCAACCACCGCGTTTGTCTCCATGCTCCTTCTTCTTGTGGCTTTGTTCGCGGGGTACCTGCCGGCCCGCCGTGCGTCCGCCATCGATCCAATGGTCGCCCTGCGTACGGAGTAAGAAGTGGCGGTGGAGGGAATCGGAATTCTGACCCTCACTGATAACGCGTAACTGCTTGATGTGGCGTCGCTTAGCTCAAGACCCAACTTCCCATTTCTACTGTTGAATTGTACCGAAGCTGTACCAGTCGGTATGGCCGACATCACGCAGCAGGTCGATGAACGGTGGGCGGGCAGAAGCAACGGACGAAATTCCGCTGACGGCGTTACTGGAATCCTTACTTCTTCTTCTCCTGACGGTACTTATTGATTAGGCTTTGTACAGCCCTGCGCCCCAAACAGCGCACTTTTTCGCAAGGCTTGGTTGTGTCTTCTCGCTGCTGAAGAAAGTTCACGCCAAAAAACATCGGTTCATATCGAAAGCCTTCTATGGCTGTCTCATCGGGAACATAACTCAATTCCCACAATCCTCCACCGCTCAGCCCGTTGTATTCATAGAGTGGGCTATTGTGATCTGTGTGGGGATACACCGTGACGAAATCTAGCCCAAGGTCAGGATGGTTCTCTTCTTCAATCTTCCCAACAGGCGTGGCTCTCATTTCAAAATTGAGGACGGTAGGATCAATCGGATCGTAGGTTGCAACCTGACCCGGCGCGTCGAAAACGCAAGGGGTCGCCGTCGAAGGGCTCTTTTTCAGGGCTGGAGTCTAATTGGGCTAGTTGCTCCTCATTCAGAATCAGTTCATGCACCTGATTGGTACTCAAGCCCTTGCCGACCAGCTTGATCGAGGTGCCCATCGGGATGGCGACGAGCACCTGAACGGGCTCAGGGAAGATCGGGCCGCGCACAATCGCGTTTGGTTTTAGCTGTTCAATGAGCATGAATTTGCAGATGAAACCAGTCCCGAGTACACAATTCTAAGATGAATCTCGGCACAGACGGCGGGTTCCGGAACACCGATGCTAGGCTATCATAAGCTACGCTGTCTTTTTGGTTACTCCAACCAATGCAGGAGTTGGGTTTTCTGCTAGGAAAGTGCATCGACAATTCTTACCATCGCTAGCGTGTCCTGAGCACAGTAGTCTAGCAGCGCCGCCCGTTTCCGCTGGCGCTCGGCTTCGCTGCAAGCACCGCCAATAAGCGATTCCCAAGCCAGTCCAGCAGCCTGCCCGTCCGCCACTTCCATGCCCTCATACGTCATCTCAGGCACCAACGCCGGGAGTACCGACTTCAGGGAGTACGAGCCACCAAAAGCCGGATGGTACACGTGATTGCGGACGACTGGCAGCAGGTCCCAAAGTCGGCGCTGAATCTTGTTGATCCGCCCCGAGAACTCCGGCAGCCACGAGGCAAGGTCTGAGAGCCGCAGAGATTCGAATTGCTGGTGGTACACGACGATGCTGCCGCGATCACCGAGGGCATCGCAAAGCGCCGAGATGAACGGAAGGCGAGGATCGCTCTCGTCGGTTGCTAAGAATTCGGAATGCTCGGGCGCAGCGCCCGGTTGCCGTTGCAAATGAACCGACCATTGGAACGGCAGTTGGTCGTACGGTCTCATCCCCGGAAATCGCGGGATGCATGGATTTATCGTTTCAAAATCCGCGAAGTAGAACGGGTATCTCAGCCCTTTTAACTCGCCCTTAAGTTCCGCGCCATACCACGGCTTCCCCATTTGAACGCTCGCGCACGCACGACGCAGCCGTTGCGTGAGAGGGTAATTCTCTGGGATGTCGTGAATCGACTGAATGCCGAGAGCGACAAGTTTTGCCACCGTCGCGGCATGGATTCTGGGGAGTCGCAGAATGTGGTCGTCAGGAATCGGGGGATTGCAATGATCAAAAAACTCGCAAGTGAATGGATCGCTGCACTGTCGTCCAGCAGGAATATTGGGAGCCTCAGGCATCGCGAGGACTCGAAATTCTGAGCGAAGTTGAACCGTAAGCTCTGGCTGCAATCTCTCGACTTGCCGGGTGAGGTTCCGGATCCTGAAGAAGCGGCTTGCGTCGATAGGGCCGCCCTCATACACGTAATCTCGACTCACGTGCGCCAGACATGATGATGCCACATCGAATCCCGAGCGGGTCACCACCCGGTGCTGGATTGCAACATCATCGACGTGGTGGTCTTTGACATCGGTTGTCGATTTGACCTCGATCAACCGCCAGCGGTGATCTGGACGACGGTGGAGCACATCGACTCGGACGAAAACGCCCCGGTGCTCGAACGCACCCTCGAAGATCGCAGGGATTTCCGGATTTTCGATTAGCTCCCGAGTCATTCGGATGGCCTGTTCTCGATCCTTGCACTCAACGACTACACCGCCCGGAAACATCTGCCGTGCCAGAAGACCGACCTCTCGCCCTTGGTCGATGATCGACTGATCCGACTCATCCGGCTGCGCCGCCAGTTCGGGCGTGTGAACTGTCAAGTACAGGCGCTTTAGGCACTGCACCCCGGCGACGAATTTTGACTTTGTGATGAGCATCGGAGTTAGGTCGGCTTACTTGAGCACTCCGGAACTCCATAGAATTCCGACTAGCTCCTGCGGCGTTGCGCGGTTCCAGCCCTTATCGACCGACGCTTGGCACATTCTCCATCGGGAGAAGCGCCCATGCGGTCTCGTCCCGCCATTCGAGGATCAAGTCCGACCTGTCGTGCACGACGATCCAGCCAAGCTCTCTGTCTTTCGCAGCAAGCCCGTTGCCGCCGTCTGGTCCGCGCCGGACGTTGATCTCTGGCAGGAAAATGCCATTTAGTCGAAACCTGAATTCGGGTATCGATGGTCGAGGCTCCAATTCGATTCCTTACCTGAAGTATACGGAGGCAGGGTGGGAATTAACTACTGCCATGCAAGTGTTGTAGTTTCGGGTGGCACTTCCGAGCGAAGCCGCAGTCAAGGGCGACCACAGGGAGCCGCGGCAGCGGGCATACCCCTTGACGGCGCCGAGAGCGGAGGGAAATTTCGTTGCCTGTCAATCGTTCAGAGTTGGATCACGGAAAGACCTGGAATCAATCGAAAGTGGCGGACGTTCAGAGTTGCGACAGAATAGCCAAGATGCAACGCTGTGGTGCCAATCAGCAGATCTTCGAAGGCAATGCTTATGCCGCGGGCTGCCTGCTCGCCCTCTACTTTCCCAGCGAGTTGAGCGATTTCGAGTGTTACTGGATGGACTGTCAGGTCACGGCACAGTTCTTCGGTAAAGGCTCGTCTGTGCTCACGGTGAGTATCGCTCTTCGCTCGGTATATGCCGTGAGTCAATTCTACGATGGTCACCGCTGAGAGGCCCGATTCAGTCTCGCCTTGCGATGCCTGTACTCGTTTGAGGATTGCTCGGACACTCTCGCCACCGCGTTCTCCTGCGATGAGGATGCTGGAGTCGAGAATCAGTCCCATGCGGAGAGGTCACGCGGTTTGCGGCTATTAATGATCTCTCTAAGATCGGCGGCGAAGTCAGCATCCATCGTGGGTTCGTAACCCAATTCCTTCGCGTGTGCTTCCGCTAGGGCGATTGATTCAGAGAGTAAACGTCCACGAGGGGCTTCGGCTGAACGCACCACTGCTACGGGGCGCGAGTTTCGCTCAATAATGACTTCGGCTCCAGCGCTCACACGGTCGAGGAGTGAAGCGAAGTCGTTTGCCGCCTCCGAGTCCGAGATGTGGATTATGTCCTTAGCCATAAAATGATTATACACCGTTCATGCGCCCGACGTTTTGGCAGGGCGTTGGCGTTTCTTCTTGACCTTTGCCCATCGAGCTTGGACTGCCTTTCTTGCGAGTTCGCTCCTTTGCTCCGGTGTAAGGGCAAGGCGACCGTAGGGAGCAGCGTAGCGGGCCTGACTCTTGACGGCGGCGAGAGCGGAGGAAATCGAGGGTCTATCGGCTGATGCTGTGACCCACTGCCTGTATGTGTTCATGCACTTGGCTTCGCGCGGATGGCGACTCGATCTTCTGCGCTGAGGGTGCAGACTCACGGCTCGGTTCGATTGCGGATCGGTGGGACACGTCGCGCGACAATTGCTCGGTCAAATGCGTTTTGTCGTTTGTGTAGATTTGCGCATCATAACGTCCACGCGATACCGCCACATATGCCAACCGGCGATTCACGAGTTTTTCTCCGGCCTGCTCCGTGTCCACATGCACTAGCACACGGTCAGCGGTTTGCCCCTGGCTGCTGTGGCTCGTCACGGCATAGCCGTAGTCGAGATGCGGATTCTCTTTGATGTTTAATGAGACTGTGCGGCCCGAGTCGAGGTGCACTTGCAGGTTAGCCGAATCATTCATCTTCTCAATGGTTCCCAACTCGCGGTTCGCAATGTGTTGCTCTCGGTTCGGCGCTGTGAACTGCACGCGGTCGCCTTTGGAGAAGGCCCGCTCCGTTTCACGGTAGAGCGTCACACCCTGCAAGCGGCGCGGATCGTAGCTGATCTTCTCACCACTTTCGCGCCGGACCGTGAGCAGGTTTTCTTTTGCATTGACGCTTTCCACGCGCGAATATTCTCCGGCTTCGATGCCTTGCGTCTTGCTGCCTTTCGTGTAGCGTACGATGTTGCCCGGTTCATATTGCTCGGCCCACTGACGGTCTGCGCCGGTGATCTCCTGGCGTGCGACGAGCACTCTCACGCTTCTCTCCCTGTGGTCCACTTGCCCTATCTTTTGCATTTCCGCGTGGATCATCCGGTTGATTTCCGTGCGCGACTGGTTGTCGGGCGAAACAACGAGTGTTCCTTCCGACTGCTTCGCGTATTCATGGGAGATTGCTTTGAGCCGTTCGTTAGGATCTGCAATTTCATGGACGCGGCTCTGCGTATCGAGCTTCTCGATTGCCTCCTTTACCTCTCCGCGTGAGAGATGCTCCACGACTTCCTTGAGGGCCGGGTCTTTCTGCCGAATGATTTCGTCGAGTCGAGCAGTTTGGATTCCGGCTTCTTGTAGTTGCTCATACGGTGTTCCGGCTTCCACAGCCTGGTGCTGGCGTGTATCACCAACCAGCAAAACGCGGTCGCTATCTTTGAGCCGGTGCAGAAACTCGTTCATCTGCTTTGTACTTGCGAGGCTCGATTCGTCCAGAACGTAAAGGTGTTTTTGTACGCCAGTCTGGTCATGGCCTTGCGCAAGATGCCGTTGCAGCGTACTCGATTCGATTCCGGCCTCTGTGAGTTTTTGTGCTGCTCGTGAAGTTGGGGCGAATCCCTCCACTTTGTAACCCTCTCGCTCGGCAGCTTCACGAACCACAGCTAAAGAAGTCGTTTTCCCGGCGCCTGCGACACCCTCCAGCGCCATGACTTGATCCCGGCTTGCAAGGATTTGCTCGACCGCTACGCGTTGGCTCTGGCTTAAATGAGGATGATGATTATCGATTTCTCGCCGCGTTTCGAAGCTCGCTAACGCCGGGTATTCGTTCTGTCCCTCCCGCATCATCTGGATGGTATCTCGCTCATATCCGATCATCTCTTCGGTCGTAAACGCGCGGCTTGGCCCGCCTGACCGTTTCTCGGCTTCGATGAATTCGCCTGCGCCGACGCGCTTTTCAAACTCCGTGCGAACCTCTGTGAATGTCGCGTCTCCCATCGAACGTCTCAACGCATCTCGCAATAGCTCACGTTCATCCACGACTGCCTCGCGTTCCAGATTCCGTTCCTTCGAGAATGTCATCGCCGATTGAACGATTCGGTGAGGCGCTTCCTGCTCGATGTCGCGCGCCGTTTCTTTGACAGCCCGGACTACGCGATCCGGCTGATTGCCGAAAGCCTCCGCTATCTCTCGATGTCGCTGCTGCACCTCGTCGTGCGACAGATTGAGCTTGCTCTCACGTGTTTTGTGCGCCGCAATTTGCGCCGCGTCTGCTCCTCGCTGTTTCTCTTTCTTGAGGTGCTCCTTGATCTGCCGGCGACGCGGGCTCGATGCCACAAGGTATTCTTCGGTGTAGCCTTTGATTTCTGGCTGCCCACTCTTCCCACGTTCGATCCCGTAGCCGAGTGTTTTGAGCTGCGCGGCTAATTCAGAGCGGTACACCGCCGTCGCATATTGCTGCGTTTTGTAGAGTTCACGTGGTTGCAGGGCATAGGCTTCGCCCTCTTCGGTCTCCGTAAGATTGAAGAAGACGACATGCGTATGCAGCTGCGGTGCGGCATAACCGTCTACCGGCCTGGCGCTATCGTGCTCGAATTTTGCGGCCACCCATTTGCCGGTTGTTTCTGCCGGAAGATTCCCGTCGATGCGCGCCTGGACATACCGCTCCAATTCATCGAGTGCAATGCCAACGCTTTCTCGATGTGCCTCCCGTACGCGTTCATCTCCGCCCACAAGGGCAGTCAGCGACACGCTCTTCGGTGCCGAAAACGTTGCATCCCATCCCGCGCGGTGCTCCATCGGACTTACCTTCCGACCGTGCCTGTTTACGTATTCCCGCGCTGTTTGATGGCGCACCAGCTGCTCGCCACTCATCGGGTGTTGGCCTTCAGAGAGCCTCCGAAAATGTTCCTCGCGCACTTCTCCGCGCAATCCCCATTGCCCGGCGAGCCTGCCGTGCCATTCACCGCGTATCTGGTCGCCTTGCGTGTAGTAGTTTTCTCGCGCGTTGGAAAACTCCTCCGCGTGATACGCCTGGGCCTGGCTCGCACTCAGTGGATTGGAGATGGTTAGCATCGTGCTGGCCTACCGGAAGAAGTGTCCTGGTTCTGCTCGGTTGCGCCGTAATTCTTGCTCAGGGGACTGCTTCCCATCCTGCGACGCGAGTTTCTGTTCTAAAGTGCTGTTTGCTCCCGCCGCCGCTGCCGCAGTCTTGCGCTCTTCCTTTCGTGGCATCTCCATCGGCCGTTGGATGAATGAAGGATGGCTGTCTGGCAGTTCGACGATGGAGAAGCTCATTCCCACAACGAGATTCCTGTGTTTCAGATACCCATGCAGTGGCTGGAGCCCGGTGATCTCGCTCGGTATCACCAGCGGTTCACGTTGCCGTTGGAGATTCTGGGTCTCCGAGTTCCGGCTTCGCCCCCATCGCCCGCCCGACCGGCTCTCGGTCAACCGCTCCGTCTCAATCTCACCAATAGCGTCCGAAATCCATCGCGCCGCGTTCGGTTCGCTCGTAGCAAGAAAGATTTTCGTGGCTGGCTGCGAGAGCATGGCCTCGGCTTCGTGGCCGTAGCGCGTCTCTAGCTGGCTCCGTCCTTGGAAGCCAAGTACAACAGGATTATTCGATTTGCGGTTTTCCGTAACCGCTGTGTGCAGTTGTGGGAGTCTTTGTAAGCTCGCCAGTTCATCCAGGACGAACCACACGGGACGAGGACCTGTCTGGCCATAATTCATCAGCCGCAACACCAGCGTGTCCAGCCACAAGCTCGTGAGGGGAACGAGCCGTTCCCGCGTCGCCGGCGTGCTGGTAAGGAAGAGCCACCCCTTGCGCTCGTTCGCCCACGCCGCCGCGCTCCAACGCTTCGGTGTATCGGCTTCTTTCGGAAGCAGCTTCAGACTTTCCGCTACCATGTTTAGCGACGCCAGTACGCCGCTCCGCTGTGCGGGGGCCTGCCGATCGATCATGGCCGCGTACTCCGTGCCTTTCACTCGGTAGTCGATCTCCGCTTCGTGGCACATCCACCAAGCCAACTCCTCGGGTGTCGGCCTAAAAGTCAGCAGGTGCGCGAAGATTTTCCTCGGGCCTTCGGTGAAGAAGGCATTCTCGTTGGGCCGATGGGGGAACAACGAAGCGGCCAGCGTGGAAGACTCCGTAACGTGTGTCAGTTCGTCGGAGGGACTCCAGTAGGGCATGCGATGGTCAATAGGATTCAGGATGATGTCACCCCGTTCGGGCTTGTAGAACTTCGGCGTGTATTCGAGCGCGGGATCGTAGACGATGGCGGTGTCGCCACGCGCTTCCACTTGCAGAAGGATTTGCCGTATCAACGTGCTCTTGCCCATCCCTGTATCGCCCATAATAAGGATGTGGCTCGATTCGACGGCACGGGGCAGAACCAGCCGTTGCACCTTGCCGAATGCTTTCTGGATCAATGTTTGTTCTGTCAGCTCAAAGCCGATTCCATCGGAACGATTCCTGCGGTTAAATTTCCGGGCGGTCACAAGTTCTGGTCCCTTGAGCCTTCGTCCTTCTTTCCGCTCGCGAGCTCGCCGGGAATCCTTCGGGATTGCCAACGCAAGAGCCACAAGGAAAACAACGACGCCTCCCAGCAGCCCTGACTTTATGAAGTCCAGGAAGGTTTCGTCTCGATAGATCCACTGGCCCAAGAAGTCATGTAACCTTGCGCTGTCCCACAGCACCTTTTGTATGACAAGCCGCACGTCGCCGATCGCCACAGCTTCAGGCGTGAGTGCAAGCGCAGTCTCGCCGGTCCCGGTCTTTACCTCGATGACCTCCTCGTCGAGCGCCCAATGGCTTCCTTTCTTACCCACGGCGCTCACCGTCCAATAGCTGTCGGTCCTTGAGAACTTCACCAGGCTTCGGAGGCCGCTGCGGATGTAGGTCGTCACATAGAAGCGTTCTAAGGGTGTCCACACTTCGGCGTAGCGGTAGACGCAAATTCCCACCATGCTGGCCAGCGCCAAAAACGCCGCTGTCCACGTCCACACCGACCTGCGATTCTGCCACTGGCCCGCGTATGAGTTCCGGCCCCATTGTTGCTTCACGACCTACCTCCGGTTGGGACTTCCGCGAATCGTTCCTGCGCTCTCTCGAATCGCTCTCCATCGGCCCGCTCGATCAACCGGTCCAGTTCCTCGGTTGTCAGCACTGCCCCCTGAGCGAGCTTAAACAGTGCATTCAACAAAATCGTCCGCAGCGCCATCACTTCCGCAAGCAGAGTCCGTTCGGTGGCAAGGGGCCTTGTCTCTTCAGTGGTGTTTGCTTGCGCCAAGAGCACCTCACGGCACCATTCGCCCAGCGTCAAACCGTCACGCTCGGCGACAGCGACAAGCTGTTCGTACTCGCTCTCGGTCATCTTCGAACCAACGGTTCGATTGCGCAGTTGATCGGCAGGCATGTCGAGGACCTCCTGGCCACGAACTTTGAAGAAAGCCATTCGCTCTAACTTGAGCGAACAAAATAAAGAAGTTAACGCGGAGCGCCGGAAATTGACCGGGCGCACCGGCAATTTGCTAACTCGCGCCGCCTGAGCACGTTAACCAACAGCGCCGCGCGGCGCTCTGCAGCACCCAACATGGGGTGGCGTGTCCGCAAAACTCCCGGTGCCGAAGGCACCGCTCTTCTCTTGGTCGGCCAAAAGCGCCCTCGGCGGGGCCGCATCTGGCTACCATGACGATGCTGAAGAGCATCACAGCTCACCGTACTCCAAGGTCAGCGAGTCCCAGGCCATCCGGATTTCCGGCAGCTCCCACGCCTCGCGAAACAGCGCTTGGACAGACTTCCACTCCTTCTCGGAGAGGCCGAACGTGATGCCATTGTGGTGGGCGCGGAACCAGTAGTCCTTCCCTTTGCCCTCTTCGGACGCCGCGACATAGCCAAGGAAATGCCCGCCCTCCCAACGGCGGGTGGGGCTGTCCGGGGCAAGTGCGGCCAGCATGGCGCGAAATTCCGTAATCTTCGGATAGCCACTGATCGGGTACATCGGGCCTCGTGGACCAGGGAAACTTAAGAGCAAGTAAAGGTCGTTGCTCTCTCCCTGATTGAACGAGAGCGTGAAGTCGCCTTCTTTGATGGATGGAATCGGCGGCTAACTCGAAATACGTATCAACACGGTTGGATTGAAACCCGGCCGTCGAAAAAGCAGGACCTCGTATTTGTCTATCGCTGGCGGGAACGCAAGTCCGACGGCGGCTATACAAAACGATCTGAAGTGATTGGTCCCGTCTCAATGCTCAAAACCGAAGCCAATGCGTGGCGGGCCATCGAGCATCGCAAGCTTGATGTGAACTCTGATCATCCTCAAGGACAGGCGGTCACCATCGGTATGCTGGTGAGCCGATACCTCGAAACAGAGCTTCCCGAGCTGCGGCACTCGACCGCCAATGGATACAGGTCATACCTCAATCACCAGATCAAACCGCGGTGGGGCGACTACCCGATTTCCAAGGTAAAGCCCTTCGCCGTGGAGCAGTGGTTGAAGGGGCTTGACCTGGCTTCAAGAACCAGAGGGCATCTCCACAATCTCATGCGCGTGCTTTGGAACTGCGCCATGCGTTGGGAGCTCACCGAGATCGGCGAGAATCCCATGAAGCTCGTGCGGGTCCGCGGCACAAGCAAACGACAGCGTGAGCCGATGGTTCTTAGCGTTGCTCAATTCCGTCCCTTGCTCAAGGCGCTCGATGAGCCCTTCCGCACGATGGTTATCCTCGATCTCGCCACGGGGCTCCGCTGCAGCGAGCTCTTCGCCCTTAAGTGGTGTGACGTGCTCTGGGATGACCTTACACTCCTCGTGCGGCGAGGCATCGTCACCGGGGTAGTAAGCGATGTCAAAACCAAATACTCCAATGCAGGCATCCCGCTTGATCCGGCATTGGCCGAGGTGCTCTTGAATTGGCGGCGGAAGACGCGGTTCAAAAATCCCGAGGATTGGGTGTTTGCAAGCCCGTTCGTGGCAGGCAAGCTGCCTTGGTATCCCTGGGGAGTAGAGCGGCGTCATATCATTCCCGCAGGCATTCGTTGCGGTATCGGACGTATCGGCTGGCATTCGTTCCGCCACACATTCAGAACCCTGCTTGATGAAACCGGGGCTCCGATGAAAGTGCAGCAGGAACTTATGCGCCACGCCGACATCCGTACGACGATGAACGTTTACGGCAAAGCCATGGACGAAAGCAAACGCAAGGCGCACGGCAAAGTCGTCCGCCTCGTATTGCCTTCGAAAGTGGCTTAGTGCCCCTTAGTGCCCCTTGAAGTTTTTGCTATCGGATTGAAAACAAAGAAGTAAGTTGGTGGAGCCGATGGGATTCGAACCCACGACCTCCTCGATGCCATCGAGGCGCGCTCCCAACTGCGCCACGGCCCCACCGAAGGAGTGCCTAAGTTTATCACAGCTGGCGAAAGACAGTCTTGCGTCTTCCTTTCAGGCTTTTCCAAACCTTATCATTTTCATTCGGAGATGCTGTGGCTTCGCCGCCGTGGGTTTGAGGAAAAGGAATGAGCCTTCCCATTGCAACTCAAAGATTTGTCAAAGGAACTCTGCTTCTTCTTATTGCAGCGTATGCGGGCGACTACGTGTGGTTTCGCGTGCGGCTTATCCATCCGAAACCGGCCGATCCTTTGGAATCCTTCACCGTCCCGCGCATTCTGGCCATTCCGGAAAACAGCGGAAAGACCGGCTACGAAATCGACCAGCAAAACCCGGAGCAGACCTTCACCTGTGTCCACTCCGTGTTTCCGCACGGAGGCTTCGCGCCCTGCTGGTACGTCAGGCCGCGCATCAGCCGGCCAATTCCCATGTGATAGCGAGAAGCTTCACGCTGCCGCGGTATGCTTCTTCACCAGCTGTGGCAGCTCGCGCTGATTAATGGCGCGATACGAGCGGACTACCTCGTCGGTGGACAGCTCTACAATCTTCCCTGAGCCGGACGGCTCGGCGCGCAGCAACACGTCGTCCATGGACAATACCCCGGCGGCCTGGCCAGCTGCATCAACGACCGGCAAGCGGCGCACTTTTCCTTCCCGCATAGTGAGCAAGGCCACGTGGATTTCATCTTCGGGCGAACCAGCGGACAACTTGCTCTCCGTCACTTCGCCCACGCTGACTTCAGCTGCCAGTTTGTTTCTCGTCCCGAGCGCGATGCAGATGTCCCGGTCGGTGATCACCCCACACACTTTGTTGTCGGCTCCCGTGATTGGCAGGAAGCCGCAGTTTCCCTTCCACATCAATTCCGCGGCTTGACCGAGGTTGGTTTCTCTACGGCACGTGTATGGCGTGCCCATCATGACTTCTTTCACTTTCATGGTTTTCCCCCTCGCATTCGTTTACTTCCGTGCTGACTGCTATGTGCACAACTTCCACTGAGCAGGGCGCATCCATCGCTAGCGTTTCCGAAACGCTCCCCATCGCCCAGCGGTCGAATCCTCGCCGGCCATGCGAACCAAGCACAATCAGGTCCGCGTTCCATTCCTCTGCTGTTTCCAGGATCGTTTTTGCCGGCGCATCACGGTCGACCGGCACTTCAATAGTTACCGTGAGGCTTGTTCTCGACAGAATTTCCTTTGCTTGCGTGACGGCTGCATTTGCGGCGTCCAGAGCGGATTGATGCAACTCCTCGACTTGCGTGCGTTGAAAGTACGGATATTCGCCGAGCCACAAAGCAAACTCAGGAACGGAGATAATTTTGATATCCGTATCCCGCGGCCAAGCCTCGCTGGCGACTGCTTTCACGGCTGCCTTTGCAAACTCCGATCCGTCGGTTGCCACAAGAATTCTTTTCCGGTGATCATCGGTCGCGGTCTCCTTCCTCGGCGCCCTCACTATCTCTACCGAGCATTTCGAGTGACGCAGTACCGTACGCACCGTACTCCCCAGGGCCAGGCGTTCCAGCACGTTCAAGCCGTGCGAACCTACCACCACCAAATCTGATCGCCACTCCTCGGCACAACGGCTGATCGTTTTGCGCGGGTTTCCAAGAGCAACCTTGGTCTCTGTCTCCCAGCCAGCGGCTCGGAACTTCTCTGCCGCTTCTTCGAGAAGTTTTCCTGCTGCTATCTTGGTTTCCTCAAGGAGCAGCGGCGTTCGTGTAAAGAAGAAAGGATCTAATACCGTGAGAAGGCAAAAGCGCGTTCCCGGTGCCCATGACCGTTCCAACGCCTCTTGCAGAACGATTTCGGACCCTTTCGAACCATCGATTGCAACCAGGATTCTCATTTCCCACCCCGCTGGCGGTTCCCGTCTTGTATGCTGCCTTTTGTCTTGGCCATCTACAGCATCGGCGTGGGGACTTCCTATAACCTTGCTCCGGTCTAAGGAGGGTCTTGAGTCATGGACTCAGCCAATACCGGGGGACTGCTCGAAAACCCGCATTTAGACCGAGAGCACGATGACCAGGGCACGCTCGAGGCCGAACCGGAGGGTTTTTGGTTCCCAGCAACGGATTCATAGGCAAAGGGATAGTTTTGTGACGTCGGGCACAGCGCTCGACACGTGTGCCATTAACCTGGGTCTGCGTGTTTCCGCCCAGCGTTGCGCGACGCTGAGGGGAGCAAGGATCAGTTCTTTGCGGGCTCTCTTGGAGGGATTTCAGCGTAGCCCGGCACTGCTTCTTTCAGGTTGGTTTCCACGTTCGGGTTCACGTCGCCAATCGCCCAGCGGATTCCGCCGCCCAGCAGTTTTGTGAAAAACTCATTCTTCCAATTCTCCGGACGATCTCCGATCGCCGTGTAGAAGACACGCCCCCGGCCGTACATTCGCGCCCATGTGACCGGGTAGGGCGCGCGCTCGTAGCACGCTCCGTGCATGCCCTTGGTGTCCAGTGTCAGAATCACGTGCAAGTCGCTTTGAAAATCTTTCAGCGAATACCACTCTTCCTTGAGACTGACCGGCGAGCTCACGCCTTCGAGTCCGGGAAATTTCGGATCGTTCACGATCAGACTGGCATCCTGCAGCCGCGGATTGCTCCCGTGAATGATGAACTCTGCCCCCAACATCTTCAAGTAAGGATCCTGCTGTTCGCCATGCGCGATGTAGCGGTTCGAGAGGTCCTTTGGGTCCGGCTGCGGATGAAACGTGTCTGCCGCCGCGTGGATACCTACGAAACCCATCCCATTGTGTATCGCCTCCAACAGGTTTTGTTTTCCTTCCGCCGACATCGGGGGCTTGCCGTCGGTGCCCAGCTTCGTCAGGTCGCCCGTGGTGTAAAAAACTAACGCCGAGTAGTCATGAAATTTCTTCTCGTCGAAAATCCTTCCGTCCTTCGTCACGCCCACGTGAAATCCGTTCTCGTCGCCGAGAGTAGTGATCGTGTCATCCATCAGGCTGGGCTTTCCATCGATGCGCTTGACCACCTCGTGTTCAAAGCCCGAGGATTTCGTAAACACCAGTACGGATTTTGCCGGCGCGGCGGGCAGGCGCTTCGCAAGCGCCAGTCCCGCGCTTGTCACCGCCGCCGCACGAAGAAATTCCCTGCGTCCTGTGGTTGTGCTCATGGTTTTCTCTTTCAGTGATATCCTTCTGGGTGCAGGCAGCCGGGAAACTTCTCAAACACATAATCTCCCGTCCAGCCCAGTTCACGCATGCCCACTTCCGAGGAATAGTAGGCTCCGCTGACCCAGCCTTTTAGATTCTCGAAGTGACCGTAAAGCGAAGGCTGTTTCTTGCCGGCGTCTGTTTCCAGAGTTTTCGGGCTCTCCGCTTTCGTCGACACATCGCTCAACAACGCATCTTTTTGTTCCTCGTCGAGTGCCGGGAAGCGCCTGCCGAATCGCTTCTGAGCTTCCGCGTCAAGCGCCGTCAGAGATTCCAGGAATTTGTGCTGGCTCTCCGGCTTGTCCACGCTGAGCAAAACGTCAATGAAGCGGCTCACCTGCGCCTTGGTCGAACCTGGCACAACGCTTTCCGCAATCGCGGTCAGAGTTTCATTTTGTGACGAACTGAGGAAAGCAGGCTTCGAATTAGCAGCGCCAAGCTTCTCGACCTCATCCAGAGCTGCTTTACCGCTCAGCAGCCCATAAATAGGATGAGAATTCGCCACCAGCGGCCACGCCGCCCCTGCTCCGGCCAGCAGGGCCTGCACGATCATCCGCCGCGTGAACCGCGTGATCTCGGCAGCCCCGCTGCCGATCACGAGCAGATTCTTTTCCTTGTTCATCGCCCACCCTTCGTTCGAACCCGCGCGCCGATAGTAACATCCGCACCCCAGCTGGCCAAATAGTCTCGAAGAGGATTCGGAAGCCCGGTTTCCCGATTATCTTACAAAGCCGACACTGGCCGGGCCAAACATCGTCATGTACGATCCTATGCGATGAAAATGATTTGGCGACGCTGGCGTTTGTGGCCGGGTGTCTCGCCGTGGCTTTCCGCGCGGCCGCAATGCGGTATTCCCGCTGGAACCACGCCGAGCAATGCGGGTCTCGATCCCGTGTTTCAGCCTTGGGCTGTTTTACGCGGCTGACACTGACCGGGATGTCATACCGAGGTCAAGAAAACGGTAATAAGCAGACCCGACCCCAGGCTTCCGAGTGTTAATCGGAAGGTGACTCCTTGTCATCTGCCTTGATTGACCGGTCGGCAGCCCGCTTGTTAGCATGCGTCTCTCAGTGAGACCGAATGCCGAGAAACACCACCGCCTTTACGACGTCATTGTTGTAGGCTCCGGCGCTTCTGGCGGGTGGGCGTGCAAACGGCTGGCGGAAGCCGGATTGCACGTAGCTCTCCTCGAAGCCGGCAAAGCTCAGTCCGACGAGAATTTCACCGAGCACAAGCCCCCGTTCGAGCTGAAATATCGCGACATGGCTCCGGAAGTCGTGCGCAAGACTCGTCCGATCCAGTCCAGATTCGCTTGCAGCGAATACAACGCCGACTGGTTCATCAACGACCTGGATGAACCGTACACTACCCCTCCCGACCAGCCTTTTCTTTGGATGGGCCGCCTGCGCATTACCGGTGGGCGGACCAACGTTTGGGGCCGGCTCAGCCTGCGCTACAGCGATTGGGATTTCAAGGCGGCTTCTCACGACGGCTATGGGGAAGATTGGCCGCTCGGATATACAGATATCGAGCCGTACTACGATCTTGTCGAAAGATACGTCGGTATTTCTGGAAGCGCGGAGGGCATCGATTTTCTTCCCGACGGTCGATTCCAGCCGCCGGTTCCGCTCACCTGCCAGGAGACGCTCTTCCGCGAGCGCGTGCGTGAAAAGCTCGGCCGCGTGGTCATGCCCGCGCGTGTCGCAAATCTGACCCAGCCTTTGCACGGTCGCGGCCCTTGCCACTTTTGCGGTCCTTGCGAACGTGGCTGCATGACCCATTCTTACTTTAACTCGGCGTTCACGACCGTCGCCGACGCTCTAGCGTCCGGAAAATGCACGCTCATTTCGAACGCTATGGTCTACAAAGTTCTCATGCATCCGGACCACAACCGTGCGCGGGGCGTTCTTTATATCGATCGAAATACGCGGCAGCCTAACGAAGTTTATTCCCGCGCGGTCATTCTTTGCGCGCAAGCGCAGGAGTCGGTCCGCATTCTGCTCAACTCGGCGACGCGCGAATACCCGAATGGGCTCGCGAATTCGAGCGGTGTGCTCGGGCATTACCTGACCGCGCACGTTCGCAGCGGCGGGGGCAGCGGTGAATTTCCTTCCTTCGCGTTAAAGCCGGCTCCGGAAGGCGGCGGACCTCACAAACCGATGGGCGTCTACATCGCACGCTTCCGCAACCTACCCAACACTCCCCCGTACAAGAAATTTCTCCGCGGTTACGGTTATGAAGGCGGGTCTCACACCGGCTTCCATTTGGGCGCTCCTGGTTTCGGTGAGGCCTACAAGAAAGCTGTGCTCGAGCCGCGCACGACCATCGAAATCACGGGTTTTGGCGAAGTCCTGCCGCGCTGGGAAAATTTCGTCCAACTCGATTCGCAGGTGAAAGACATCTACGGAATCCCGGTCCTGAAAATTCACATGTCTGACGGCGAAAACGAGCGCGCCATGATCCAGGATATGGGCGATTCGGCCGGCGAAATGCTCGAAGCTGCCGGGGCAAAGAACATTCGCACTTACGCGCATCCGTCCGCGCCGCGCTGGGCGCTGCACGAAGCCGGGATCGCCCGCATGGGCTCTGACCCGAAGAAATCCGTGCTCAATCCGTTTCAGCAAACCCACGACATCCAGAATCTCTTTGTCATGGACGCGTCCAGCTTTGTCTCGAATCCTTGCCAGAACCCCACCCTCACTATCATGGCACTCTGCGTCCGCTCGTGTGACTATCTCATCTCGGAATTCAAGCGCAGCGCCTTCTGAAAGCGCGGCGAAACCGCGTGCAGGCGAGAGGGCGGGTTTGTGTTGAAATTCTTGAGGAAGCTTGCCTTCGAAACTAATCTGTCGGATCGCTCCAGGAGCCGCGTTTCGGTTTCTCTGCCGGTTGGGACTATCCCTCTTGCTTAACCGCTTCCTTCTTCGCCTCGTCCATCCAGCGTTCCAGCACAATCCGCGAGGCCTGGTCAAACTCCTGAAAGACCACGCCCGCGCCCATATTCATTTGCGAGTATACGATTTTCGCTTTGGCCTGGAAAAAATCATTGCCCGCCGAGATTTTCACCAGCACAGAAGTTCCCATAGGGAACGGGTTCATCATGTCCAGATAACAGCCGCCCATGCTCAGCTCGCTTACGCGCGAGGCGATACGCACGTCGGCTCTCTGCTCGATCAGCTCCGCGCTTGCGATAAATGAATACCTGGGCCCACGGCGTCTGTCTTTGTACTCCACATTTGCCTCCGCTGAACAACCGCAGTTTCGACGCACGTCCACTTATTTCAAGAGTACTGCGATTCACCCCGCACCTTAGCATCGTCGTGCTGCAACGTTCACCAACCAGCAATAGCCCGCGCGTTTGAGGATCACGCCTGCTCCTACACCCTCCACATCAATGTCAGGGCGGGCATGTCCCGCTCCGGCCGTCTCTCTACTGATTTCTCGCGCTATCATTTCGCCATATGCAAGATCGCAAGCGGGCTCGTGAACTTGCCGCCGAGTTCAGCCGCAAGGACGATCCCACCGGATGGTTTGACGTTCTCTACCGCGAAGCCGAGGAAGGGAAGAGCACTGTACCTTGGGCGGACTACCATCCCACGCCTGTCATCGGTTTCTGGATGCAGTATCCGCAACAAGCCGCCGGAAAATCCGCGTTGGTCGCTGGCTGCGGGCTCGGCGCCGCCGCCGCGCAACACGCCAGGTGGGGTTTTTGCACTACCGGGTTCGACATTTCCGAGACCGCCATTCGCAATGCCCGAAAGCGCTTCCCCCCATTTCCGAGTGGACTATCAGACCGCCGATCTGCCGCATCCTCCCGCGCCTTGGCGCGGCCAGTTCGATTTTGTTTTCGAAACGAACACGCTCCAGGTCTTGCCCGCCGCGCTTCGTCCTGAGGCCACGAGAAACATCGCCGCGTTTCTCCGCCCGGGCGGCCATCTGCTCCTGATCGCGCGCCACCGCGAAGCTTCTGATCCCGAAGGTGAAATGCCCTGGCCCTCACGCGTGCGGAAATTTCCGCCCTCACCGCTCACGGTCTCGAGAAAATCTTGTTCGACATTCTTCCTGATGTCAGCGAGCCGGACGTCCGCCGTTTTCGCGTCCTTTTCCGCCGGCCGTGATTTGCGCGCTCCTCCTCAGTGCAGTGCCGCTTCTACGCTCAGAAATGCCATCACCGCCGCAACAAACTCATCCGACTTCTCAATCGGAGGCACATGTCCGCACTTGTCGAAAGTGATTAGCTTCGCCCCAGCAATTCCCGCCGCGTAGCGTTCCCCGGCCGCGATCGGAAGTAGTTTGTCCTGTTTCCCCCACACCACCAGCGTCGGCGTTTTGATCTTCCCAATGCGGGCGTCCAACCTTTCCGTAGCGATCATCGGATTCCCCAGAAAACTCCGCACCGTGTACGCGTCGTGTGTCGCCAGCTTGTCCGTGAAAATCTTCCGCAGGGCATCCTCATTCAGCCAGCTCGTATCGTAAAACACGGCTTCCATCACTCCGCGCATCGTCGCCAGAGAACTTGGATTCAGATTCGGAATCGGCGTGTCCTGCTTCAACCCGGCCGCGTCCACCAGCACCAGCTTCTCCATCGGAATCAGGTGCGCTCCGTCGGCCAATTCCACCGCGTACAGCGCGGAGATCCACCCGCCCAGCGATTCGCCCACCAAGCTCACCTTCTCTACCTTCAACTGCCGCAAAAACTCATTCAGAAAATCCACATACGTCTGCACGCTGTAGTCCAGCAGCGGTTTGTCTGATTTTCCAAACCCGACTTGGTCGGGCACGAGCAACCGGTATTTCTGCGCCAGGGGCTCCAGAACCGGCAGCCAGTCCTCCTTGCGGCTCCCCAGCCCGTGCACCAACACGACCACCGGTCCCGAGCCGACATCCCAATAATGAATGGACTGCCCAAAGACCACGATGGTTTTGTCCGTCGGCTGGCCGGCAGTCTGGGCATTCAGCGGGGCCACGTTTTCCGCGGTCACGCCAGCCCCGACAACAAAGACCGCCAGCAGCAAGACCAACCTGGATACGGTGAACCCGTACTCTCGCTCTCTCCGCATGTTCCCTCCGGCTACTTCCGCGCCCTCTTTAACACACGCACGGCCCGAAAACCACTCCCCGCCCTGCTCGCCTGCTCGCTGCTCGGCCTGCTCGGAGAAAATACTTTGGGCCGTCATCGCCGGAGCAAGCACGCAGTGCCGGCCGTTTCGGTGCCCTATTCCCCAGTCTTTATCCCCCCGTCCCCTGAGCCCTGCTCCACGATGTGTGCTACATTGCGGCCATGCGCGTGCAAACTATTTTCTTCGGCAGCGCCTTCGGTCTCGCCGTCGGCTCCAACGAAAAGGAACCCGCCCCGCGTTTTTCCGCCACCACGACGACCGGCGAAAAGTTCACCAATCGGACCATCCAGGGCAAGGTAGCTCTGTTTGAATTCTGGACCACTTGGTGCGGCTACTGCGCGGACGAAGCCGCCTTCGTCGACAAGATCGGCTAGGAACTCGCCGCCAAAGGGCTCATTCTTCTCGCTATCGACGTCGGTGAATCCAAGAAAACGGTCAAGAAATACCTCGAACAGCACCCGCGCGATTGCAAAATCGTGCTGATGGAAGACACCAACCTTGCGGCCATGTATCAGGCCACCGTCTATCCCCATTTACGTGGTGATTGACCGCGACGGCTTCATCGCCGGAACCCAGCGCGGCGCCGGTGGCGAGGAAGCGCTTCGCCGGCTCATTGCCCGCGCCGGCGTCGAGTCTCCCGAGAATTCAGACTCGGACGCCGCTTCCAGGCAGGCCTGCGTTCAGCACGAAAACCGGGAACCAAAAGACAATAAACTAAATCCAAAAGCAGAAAACTGAGGACCTAGAACTGACGACCATCCGCCCGCACCAGGGTTACTTCCTCTTGTCCTCGGCCGCCCTTCGCCGCGGCCGCGACGCCATCCGCCCCGCCAGTGATAGCAGCAACTCGCGTTCCTGTTCATTCATTCTCGCCAGGAATTGCCGCAGCCGCTTGAGGTGGTGCGAATCGCGCCCGGAATTTCCCCACAACTCGCGGTTATGATTGCCGGAAAGTTTCAACGGCTTGGGCGGCTCTTCGCCGTCGTAGAGAATCTGGTAAAGCGGAATCTTCAGAGCGCTGGCCCACTTTTCCAGCGTTTCCACACCCGGAATCGTGTGCCCGTTCTCCACGCGGGATACATAGGGCTGCACCAGCCCCGTGGACTCTGCGATTTCCATCTGACTCATCTTTTTTGCTTCACGAATTTCCCTTAACTTCTGACCGATGAGCATACCGGCAGCCTACAACATGCTGGCACCGGTAGTAAATTAGGTATCTCCCCCGAAGCCATTCACCCCCTTTCGACTAGCCTCCCCCGCTTAGCTTGCGCCCCGGGGGGCAGCCGGCCAGGAAGCCGAGGAAAAGAAAAGGTCAGGAAAAGGTAAGGAATCAAGGGGATAGGGCAAAAGTCATCCCCGGCGACGCATCGCATTTATCGCAGAGTTGTTCCCGGCTTTGCACCTTTTACGCAACGGCTTGGAATTTCTTCACCAGTTTCGCGGTCCAGACGAGCAACGGCGTGCTGTCGATCAAAACGTGCATTTCGGTTTGAAGGGAGGCCGTTGTGAACAAGATTTCTGCCAATTTCCCCCGGCAACTCGGACGTTTTCTGGCCAAGAGTGTCCTCCGGCTTGTTCTTTGTTCTTCGCTGGTGTTCCTGGCGGCTGGCCAAGCCTTCGCCCAGTACGGTGGCGGCGGGACCGGAGGGGGCGGCACCTACATGGCGCCCAAGGGCGGTTACGGCTCCGCGACTGGCGCTGCCATCGGAGCAGGAGCCGCTGCTGGCGTGGGCACTCTCTTTCTTGCATTGCATTACCGCGGTCGCATGAGCGGCTGCGTTCAACCTGCCGACGACGGCCTGCGTCTGCTCGACGAAAAGAACGACAAATCCTACGCACTGGTTCCCGGTGACGTGTATCTAAAGCCCGGCCAGCGTGTGCTGCTCAAGGGCAAGACCTCCAAGAACGATGGCGGTACGGAGACGTTCACGGCCAAGAAGCTCGTGAAGGATCTCGGCCCTTGCAGTGCCTCGCCGTCGGCATCCGCGGGTTTGCCGAGCTCGACCAGCCCGGCACAACGGTAACTGCCGCATCGCTGTTTGTTGTCCTTGCTTCAGGGGCGCAGCGTGATGCTGCGCCCCGGGAACGATGGTGTCGTTCCCCTTACCTTCGGCCGCCAATGTCACGAGTGAGGGGAGCGCAAGGAAACTCAGCTATCTGATTCTCATGTGTTCCCTGCAACCCCTGATCTCCCTTTCTCTGCTCTTCTCTTCCTCACCTCGGCTTCTCGCCTTCGACCGGCGCGGCCGTCGGCTTCGCTTCAGGATTCGCCGAGAGGTTCGCGCGCGCTCCGGCTCGGATCAGTTCCGTCTCGCCGGGGCCCTGGAAGAACGTGAATCCCGGACGTCCCTTCCAAGCCTGTGGCCCGCCCAAGCGGATCCCGTGCTCGAGCGTCACGTCGTGGATTCGCGTGACCAGCGCTTCATAGTCCTTCTCGCCCTGCCGATGCCCGGAGAAATTTCCCAGGTCTGTGCTCGCCGCGAAAATCACATCGATCCCCGGCACCGACGCAATCTTTTCCGCGTTTTCCACGCCGATGGGCGTCTCAATCATAATCACCACCACCATATTGTCATTGGCGATCTGACGATAGTCGCTTCCCCACAGGGCGCCGTACTGCCCGTTGCCCTGGCTGCGCCGGCCTTCTGGCGGATATTTGGACCACTTTACGGCGGCCTGCGCCTTTTCCACGGTGTCCACGGTAGGAACGATGATTCCGACCGCGCCAATGTCGGTCGCTTTCTGAATGTCGCCCTCAGTCGCGTCCGGCACGCGGATAAATGGCATCGCCGAAGCCCCTCGGCAGGCCCAAATCATTTTCGCCACATCCCCATAGGTCAAAGGGCTGTGCTGCATCTCGATCCACAGAAAATCGTATCCGGCGTTGGCCATCGCGCAGTAAATGTTGGGGTCTGGAGAAAAAACCGTGGCGCCAACAATCGTCTTGCCTTCACGAAGTTTCTGCTTCGCCGTGTTGAAAATCCGCACCGACGCCTTTTGCTGCTGCACTTGCGCTTCTCCCCGTGCCAGGCAGCATAAAAGCGCAGCACAGGACATTGCCACACAAATCGTCGCGAGCGAGGAACACCGTTTTGCCATCGGCCTTCTCCTTGGGCGTTTCCTTCGGCGGAAGCACCGGCCTCGGACTGGCCGAATGATATCACTCCGGGTACTGGCTTGTGTCTCGCCGCGGAGGAATAGCGCATAAAGTGTATAAATCCGCCTAGGCTAAGGGGTGGACAGGGAGCCCAACCTGTGATTCAATCCTGCCTGTCGGGCCCAGTCATTCCAGGTCGCAATTAGCCATGTCCCAGCAATTCGACATCTGCAAGATGGAAAGCGACGGCAGCCTTCGCCTGATCGAAGGAGCGGGCGATGTGGAACGCGCCAGAGCCCGTGTGAAGAAGCTTGCCGCATTTTCGCCCGGTGAATACATCATCGCCAACCGACAGACGGGCGAAAGGATTTCCATCAAATCGCCGGTAAAGCAGATCGTGTTTCAGATCGGCTATGACGAAAAGGACCTGAACGCCAGGGCCGAACTTTTTCGACGCTGCGGCCATCAGGTCATGTCGGTCGCGGAAAACGAAGCGGCAAAGCGGGCTCTGACCTCGATTCAAAATGTCGATGTGTTTGTCGTTGGCCACACGGCGCCCGAAGAAACGAGAAAGGAAATGGTCGATTGGCTGAAGGCGAATTTTCCGAAGATAAAGGTTGTTGCCCTGATTCCTTCGGCCAGCCGTCCGTTGGCGAGTGCCGATTTCAACATCGTGCTGAATGATTGGGATGAGTGGCTTTCCCTCCTCGCCGCCGCCACCAGCTGAGCCGCCGCCCTGTGGTTAGGCGCGGCCTTAAACCAGCCGATGCGCCTTCCAAAATCTTCGAAAACTCGCGAAGGAGCACCTTTCCGTTCTCGAGTCCTCCGCCCGTGGCGTCAATAATTTGCTCAAGGTGCTGATCTCACCTGTCGGGTCGCCACTTCATTTCGAGGTGGGCGCTTGCTTCACTTGAATTTGTTTCTGCTAGCGAGTGCTGGGCTGTGGTCCATGGCCTCGCGCGACTCGGCAAGGCCGAGTTCCAAAACCATTTTCTCCGCGGCCTTCCCATTGCGGAGGCGCGCGGACTAAAGCGCCGGGGGCTATGGCCTAAGTCCTGTAGAATGAACACCTACCCAAAAATGCGGATGGGGCGCATCGAAAAACGTCGGCGAAAGGCGGCCGCGTCGTTCCAACCTTGCGAGAGGGGTTTTCCTGTTCCCTCGACCGTCGCAAGCTTGCCCCAATCCCGAGGGGCCCTTCGCGAGGCCCTATCTTTCGTCCCATTGCACTCGCCGTCGCTTGGTGCCAGAATGTGCTTGTTTGGTAGGTCTAAGTATTGGGAAACAAAGCCGCTTCCTTCGGTGTCAAAGGAAGGAGAGCGGACAGCGGGTTCGGCGAGCTAGAGGCCGGGCCCGGCAAGCGGTTGATTTCCAGGGTAGGCCGCAGTATTAGGGCCCGGGAATGCAGGGTGACCCGAGCGTGCATGTCGAAGGCATGTTGAGCAGCGGCTGCTCCAGCAGCTTCGGGTCGGAAAGGCCGGCGGTGTCCGATTGGGCTAGTGCCCTAAGTTGGGGCGGCGGTGAAGCCGAACTCGTCCACGAGCTCCAGGCGGGCTCGGAGACGGCATTCGACTGGCTCGTCACCCACTATCATGCGCCGGTATACAACCTGATCCTCGGCATGCTTGGCGACACCTCGGACGCGGCTGACGGCACGCAGGAGGTTTTTTTGAAGGCCTTTCGCGGCATCCGCAAGTTCCGCCAAGGCAGTTCGCTGAAGACCTGGCTCTATCGCATCGCGATTCGCGAAGCGCTGAACCAGAAGCGTTGGTTCAAGCGGCACCTCCAGAAAAATGTTTCGATCGATGCGGAGCCGGAGGAAGGGCAGGCGCGTTTCGAGATTGCGGACGCCTGCGGCACGCCCTTCGAGCAGCTCGCCGCGCACGAAATCCAGGATGCCGTGCAGGGCGCGTTGCAGCAGGTGCCGGAGGCCTTTCGCAGCGCGGTGATTTTGCGCGACTTGGAAGGTTTAAGTTACGAGGAGGTCGCGGAAGTTCTGGAGTGCAGCGTCGGCACCGTCAAGTCGCGGATCTTGCGCGGGCGCCGCGCGCTGAAAGAAATTCTCGAACCCTTGTTGCAGGAACCCAAAGCGGAACGAAAGGCGATAAGAACCGGTAGGCCGGAAACTCCGCTGACGCATATTCCGACACACGTTCAAGCCTTTGTTCGCGAACGAGCGGTGATGCCGCGGCCGTCGCTTTACAGCAATGCCTCTTCGGCTGGGCGGCCTATTTCGGTTGCATCGCAAGACACAGCCCCGCGGGCGAATCCCGCGGGAGAGGGGCTCTCATGAAGTGCACCACGGTACGAAGAAATCTGGCTGGTTATCTGGATGATGCGCTGATTGGCGAACGGCGCGTGAAGGAACGCGCAGCCATCAGCGAGCACCTGAGAGTTTGCAGCGGCTGCCGCGAGGAATTGCAACGGTTCCGCAAGCTGGCGGTGTTGCTCTCTCGCATGCCGAAAAATGTTCCGCCCGCAAATCTCGCGGTGCGCATCAAGGTGGCCGCGCAGCAATCGCAGGATTGGGTAAGCCGCTTCCGGCAGTTCCGGGGGCATGCCGGAATCATTCTCGAAAACGTGTTTCGCCCGCTGACAGTTCCAGCGACCGGCGGATTGTTTTCTGCGGTACTGATTTTTGCGCTGGTGTTTCAGATGATTGCTCCGGGAATCACCGTGCGCGCCGTGGAAAACGATGTGCCCATCAACCTGATGCGCCCGGCGGAGCTGGTTTCGCTTTCCGATTACCCGGAATCGTGGGCGCCCGAAAAGCATGACACGGAACTTTCCCTGCCGCACGGGCTGCTGGTGGACGTGACGGTGGACGCGCAAGGTCACATGACCGATTATCAGATTCTCTCCGGTCCCACGAGCCTGGAACTGCGTCACCATTTGGATCAGATGCTGCTCTTCTCGCGCTTCAGCCCGATGCTCAGCTTCGGCCGGCCGACCGCCGGGGGGCATGTGGTGCTGAGCTTCAGTGCCGTCCGCGTACGCGGGTAAATTCCCAGGGGCATGAAAAAGTTTGCGACCGCCCTGGTTGCCGCGGATGCATTCGCGAGCGTGAAAAAAATCGTCGCGTCTTTAGCCTCCGTTTCTTTGTTTTTCGTTCCGGCATCGCGCAGTGCGCAAACGCAGCCGAACGACGCCGAGCGCGAGCTGTTTGACCTGCTCAATCACGAGCGCACCGCAAATCACCTTCCAGAATTGATGCGGGACGACGCGCTGTTCAGAGCGGCGCGAAAGCATGCGTTGCTCATGCTCGACCTCAATACCTTCGAGCATCAGCTCCCCGGCGAGCCTGGACTCGAGGAACGGCTCACCAATGCAGGCGCGCGGTTCACGTACATTGCCGAGAACATTGCCATCGGGAAAGATCCGGCGACGATTCATTCCGGATGGATGCATTCCCCCGGTCATCGCGCCAACATTCTCAGCCCGCGCGTAACGGCCGTAGGCATCGCGGTGGTGCGCGGAACGGACGGGCTTTTTGCCGTCGAAGATTTCTCGCAGTCCTTTGGCGACGTGAGTTTGGAGCAGCAGGAGAGGCAGGTGGCGTCGCTGCTGAGCGCGAAAGGCTTGCGCGTCGCACGGACAGCGGAGGACGCGCGAAGGGCTTGCGATGGGCTGGCGGGATTACCGGGTTCGCGGTCGGGGGCGGTGATTCGCTTCGAGACCGGGGATCTGGGCGAATTTCCGCCGGCTTTGGAGAAACAGATTCGCCGCGAGCCGTACCGCAACGTCGCGGTAGGAGCCTGCCGCACGCGCGAGGGGCCGGGTTTTGTGCGCTACAAAATCGCGCTGCTGTTCTTCTAATCGCGGGAAAACGGCAAAATGGAAAATCGAAATGGGAACGGACTGGCTTAGCGCCCGAGAAATGCCCGCCGGTGAGGGGGAAATGGCGCGAGAAAAGAAATAGTTGAAAATGCGAAAAAGCCGGAATACACTGTGGGCTCCATGAACACGCAACACGCCAACTGGTATTGCTGGTATCGATTTACGTGGCATCCATCCGGATGGCGGAGGGCGGTTCCGTAAGCGAAATCAGCGAAAAAGGATTTTCAGCCCACTCGCCAGCCGAGTGGGTTTTTTATTTGGGCGCGAGACATTTCGAGCGCGGATACGGCGGAAGAGTTGGGCGAGTGAGACGGGCAGGAAGGAATGCGCGGGAAAAGTTTGCAAGAAAAATCGCGGACAAGGATCCGTTGGGAGGGCCGGAGAAATGATCATTTCCATGAAACTGCATGCGACGCGGGGAGAGATCGACGAAGTCTGTGAACAGGTAAGGCACTTCGGCTACAAAGTGCACTCGATCGAAGGGGAGGAGCGCGTCGTTATCGGCGTGGTGGGCGTGGGCGACGTGACGGCGTGCATGGAATCGATCGAAGCGATGCCGCAGGTGGACAATGTGGTGCGCATTTCGGCGCCCTACAAGTTTGTGAGCCGGGAATTCCGCAAGGAGAAGACGCGGATCAAGGTGAACGGCTCGGAAATTGGCGGCGACGAATTTGTGGTGATGGCCGGGCCCTGCTCGGTGGAATCGGAAAAGCAGATCATGCAGGCGGCCGAAGCCGTGGCGAAGGCAGGAGCGAAACTGCTGCGCGGGGGCGCGTTCAAGCCGCGAACATCGCCGTACGATTTTCAAGGCATGGAAGAAGAGGGATTGAAATTGCTGCAGAAAGCCAAGCGCGTGACGGGGCTGGCGATTATTACGGAAGTGATGAGCGAGAGCGGCGTGGACCTGGTGGCGCAATACGCGGACGTGATGCAGGTGGGCGCGCGGAACATGCAGAATTTCATGCTGCTGAAAGCACTGGGAAAATGCGGGCGACCGGTGCTGCTGAAGCGCGGATTGAGCAGCACGGTGAAGGAGTTGCTGATGTCCGCGGAATACATCACCGCGCATGGGAATCCGGATGTGATTTTGTGCGAGCGGGGAATTCGGACATTCGAAACGGCGACGCGAAACACTTGCGACATCGCGGCAATTCCCGTGCTGAATGAACTGACGCACTTGCCGGTGATTTTGGATCCGAGCCACGCGACGGGGAAGCGCAGCCTGGTGCCGGCGGTTTCGCGTGCGGGCGTGGCGATTGGCGCGGATGGCTTGATCGTGGAGGTGCACCCCGCTCCGGAGAAAGCTATGAGCGACGGCGCGCAGTCGCTTGACCTGGCGCAATTCCAGAAAATGATGCGCGAATTGCAGCCCTATCTCGAACTGTGGAGAGAGTCGAGAAAGACTCAAGAGGCTGCGGCGTCAGCAGGACGCTCCAGTTCATGAAACCGTTTGCGGGGAGCTAACCAACCAAGGTTGCGTTCGGCTGCGAAGGGGTAGCAGCGGGCGGGAGAGCGGTCGACTTGCTAGAGCTCGAGGCCGGGAAGAGAAAGCGGAGACCGAGGGCGGCGAGAACGACGATTTCAGGATCAATGGCGTGGCGGTGGCGAATGGTCGGATGCGTTATATAGAAGATCGAGGATAAATCAACAAGACTGGCAGATAAGGCAGATGAGGGAGGACGGCCTCGCGAGAAGAACGAAAGGCGGGACCGGCGACGCTGCGGGAATGCCGGCCCGAACCAGCATCAGAGCAAAGGGCAGCGCCCGGCCTGGGAGAAGCTTCCCCACGAAGAGAGCCAGAATTGCGGAGGGCGCGCCACAGGCCAAGTAACATGGCCAGAGTGAGCGATGAAGTCAGATAGACATTGGCGAAACCGCGAAACTCGTCCAGCAGGTTGGACGGATCAAGATTCCAGAAGCCCGTCCAGACGTACAAAAATCTTCGCACGCATTGAACTAATACAAGCCTGGATGGAGGGCGAGGAAAGCAAGGGCTTTGCCGAGCTTTTCTTGCATCTAGGGAATTTCGCCGAGCTTGGCCAATCGGGCTCCTTCGTCAGGATTGATCGTGGGATGCTTTTCGATGTCCACCCAGCTCGTTGGAGTTACCGTCGTTGCCATCCCAGAATTCGAGCCAAAAGTTGTCGCGCAGGCGCACAAGAGCGTGAAAGGCGCGATAGTTGAGGGGCTGCCAGGGGAGAAGCGCGATAACCAGTCCGGCCGCTACGAGGAGAGCCGGCGAGAGTCACCGCCAGTGATCCCGCGAAATCACAGAGGTTGGCGACACTGGCGGCGTTCGCGACTGTCCGCTGGTGGATTGCCTATCGGGTGCGCCTTTGCCCGCGATTATTTGTGCGGTTTGCCTTCTTGCCGTTGGTTTTCGCGCTGCTGGCGTTGCTCGAGCTTTTGTGATTGCTGTTCATGCCGGCGATTCATCTGGTCCATTTGCTGCTGCTGACCGCGCTGGCCCTGCTCCTGCCGCTGTTGGCTCGCATTCTGGCGGCCAAGATTCCGCCGCTCCTGGTCGTGCCGCTGCTGGAGCTTTTGACGCTCCGTATCCTGTTGCCGGCGCACCTTGTCGGTTTCCCTCTGGTGTTTCTCGTCCAACCGGGAATTGTAGGAAGCGTCATGCGACGAGCGTGCCGAGGGCGGGCGGTCGTCACGGATGCGTCCGTTGTTGTCACGAGACCTGTCCGCACGATTGGAATCGCCGCGGTTCTCGGGCGGGCGGTTCATGTTAGCGTCTCTGCCACGCTCTACTCCGCGACCGCGAAACTCGCCGGAACGCGGAGTTGCCGCGACTTCCGGGCGACCGTGGTTTACGGAAGCCAGGAAGCTGCGATCGCCGCGCGCAGCTTCAAAATGGTGGTTCTGCTCTGCGGTCGTGGGGGCGTGGCGGTCGTGTTCAGCGGCCATCTCCTCGCGGGTGGGCCGAGCGGTGATTCCGCCGGGACCACCGTTGAAGCTGACGCGGTTTATCGTGGTGTTGTTATGGACGACGGTCGTGTTGTAGGTGTTGTGGATCACCGTGACGTTCACGTTGCTCACGGAGCGGTTGTAATAGTAATTTCCGCCGCGCCAGTAGCCGCCGACGAAACCGACGCCAGTGTAGCCGAAGCCGTAGTTAATGCCGCCGTAGAAGCCGACTCTTGGTCCCCAGTAGCCTGCGTGCCAGAGATAGACACCTTCGCCAAATCCCCAGTAGCCGGGAGTCCAGAGCAGGCCCGACTCGGGAGCGAGCGCCCACGTGCCGGGAACCCAGAAGTAACCGTCGGGTCCGTAAGCCCAGTAACCGGGAATCCAGATGTAGCCCGGTCCGGGACAGATAGGCTGCACATAGACGGGCAAGGCGGGAGGGCCAATGCGGATGGAGACGCCCACGGCAACTTGCGCCTGGGATGGAGCGGGAATCGCCATGATTCCGGCGGCAAGGGCAAACAAGAAAATGAAGCGCGCGATACGCATGATTCTCACCTTTCTGGCGTTGGCTGGCTTTCCAGTTTCTGTTCCGGGAGGTCTATGCCAGTTGAGACCACCCATTCGATGAAACCCGGCGTCGCGCCAAAAGTCGCGAGGGGTTGTAGCAAGACCTGTAAAAAGAATAACTTATAAGCGGCGGATCAATGCGCTTCCCCGGCGGCGAAGTGCTTATCGGATACGGCTATGATGCTTGGGGCTTTCTCGGGGCGGCGCTGTTGGCCGTTGGCCACGGCTTCCTCCCTGTATGCTTTGCGCCTGCAAGCGGAGGCAGCTGCCAAGGAAAGATGAGATGAGTGCTGGGGCGGGCGCGCAAATTCAACCGAGCCTTGCGGCGATTCGAGAGGCACAGAAATTTTTGGCGCAATATTTCGCCGAGACGCGGCTGATCGCAGGGCCGTTTCTGAGCCAGCGCACGGCGAAGAATGTTTATTTGAAGCTAGAGACCGAGTTGCCGACAGCATCTTTTAAAGTGCGCGGGGCTTTCTACGCGCTGGCACAAAGAATGAAGAAGGAAGCGGTGCGAGAAGTGATCGCATCGAGCACGGGAAATCACGGCGCGGCGGTGGCCTACGCGGCAAAAGAGTTCGGCATTGCGGCGAGGATTTTTTTGCCCGCGAATTGCAATCCGGTCAAGCGGGGAAGAATTGCCGCCCTGGGGGCTGCTCTTGTGGAGAGTGGCGGAGGGGATCTTGCTTCGGCGTTCCGACTGGCGGCAGAGTACGCGAAGCAGCCGGGCGTTTATTTCTTGAACGACGCAACCGATTTGGACTTGCCCGCAGGACCGGCGACGATTGCGTGTGAAATCCTGGAGCAACTTCCAAAGGCCAGCGCAATCGTGGTGCCGATGGGAGATACGGCGCTGATTCGCGGGATTGCTGCGGCGGCGAAGCAGGTTGCGCCGCAGGTGAGGATTATTGGCGTGCAAGCGGAGCGCGCGCCGGCGTATTACCTGTCGTGGAAACAAGGACGAGTTGTTGGCACAGAAACCTGTGACACGATAGCCGACGGGCTGGCCACCAGGACGCCAGAAGCCGAGAATGTGCGCGACGTGAGGGCACTCGTCGATGACGTGGTGTTGGTCAGCGAGGAGCAAATGCTCGAGGCGATTGCGATTTTGCTTATGGAGGAGCACGTCCTTGCGGAACCTGCCGGAGCAGCAAGCACCGCGGCACTGCTGAAAGCGGGGGAGGGCTGCGGAGACTTTCCAGTGCTGCTTGTGAGCGGTGCGAATATTCCCCGCGAAGTGCTGAAGAGGGCGCTCTAGCTTAGCTAATGCGAGTGAATCTCAGGGAACGTAAACCTAGTCGATACTTTAACTACTGACGCGACCTCGAGGGCTCATCGGGGACCGCGAAGGCGACGTAGACGCCTCCGGAACGGGACTTGGGATCTTTGCCGCCGCCTGCGGCAATCACCACAAACTGGCGACCGTTTACTTCATAGCTGGCCGGAGTTGCGTTTCCGGAGAAGGGAAGCGCTGCTTCCCAGAGGAGTTGGCCGGTGGATTTGTCGTAGGCGCGGAATTTTTTGTCGAAGTTGGTCGCGCCGATGAAGAGAAGGCCTCCGGCGGTGACGATAGGGCCACCATAGTTTTCTGTGCCGGTGTCGGTCTGGCCCTGTGCGGCCAACTCCGGATACTCGCCGAAGGGAATCTTCCAAACGTATTCCCCGGTATTCAGATCGATGGCGTTGAGCGTGCCCCAGGGAGGAGCCACGGCGGGATAGCCCTCCGGATCGAGAAATTTGCGGTAGCCGGTGAAGCGGAATTTCATCGCCAGCAGGGGCGCCGAGCCTTTTAGTTCTTTGCTCTTACCGCTCATCAAGTAATCGATCAGAGCAGAAACTTGATCCTGGTTGAGGTTCGGGAAGCCGGGCATGCGGCCCTTTCCGTTCTTGATGACGGCGGAGATTTGTGTTGCTGTCAGGCGGCTACTCACTCCGACGAGCGACGGCATCGCGGGTGGCGAGCCGGTCATTTTTTCGCCATGACAAACACCACACTGGCTCAGATAGATGGAACGCGGGCTGTTCTTGCCGGTGTTGGGCGCTAGAGCGCCGGTCCAGGCGACATCATTGGAATTGATGTAGATGATGCCGGTTTCGGGATCCACGGCAGGCCCACCCCACTCGGCGCCACCATCGAAGCCGGGGAAAATCACTGTATCGCTGCCAACGGAAAACGGAACAAACTGGCCGTTGCTTCGGAATTTCCGGAATTGCTCGAGCGCCCATTGATGAGCTGCCGGGGTGCGGTTGGTCAGCAGTTCTTCGGTGAGAAGCTGGCGGGCAAAAGGTGCGGGACGCCGAGGGAGCGGCTGCGTCGCGGAAGCGCGCTCACCGGGCACGGGGCTCGAAGGATATTTGCGGACTTCCATCGGGAAGAGCAGCCTTCCGTTGGCACGGTCGAACAGGTAGACGAAGCCCTGTTTTGAGGTTTGCACAACGGCGTCCACGTTTTTGCCGTCGCGCTTGACAGTGACGAGCGCGGGTGGCGAAGGGAAGTCGCGATCCCAGAGATCGTGGTGGACACCCTGGAAATGCCAGATTCGCTTGCCGGTTTCGGCGTCCAAAGCGATCAGACAATCCGCGAAGAGATCGTCGCCAATGCGGTCCGCGCCGTAGAAATCAAAAGCGGCGGAGCCGGTCGGAGCATAGACAATTCCTCGCTGGGGATCGAGAGCCATGCCTGTCCAGTTGTTCGCGGCACCGGAGGTTTTCCAAGCTTGTGCCGGCCAGGTCTTGTATCCAAATTCACCGGGATGAGGAATGGTGTGAAATGACCAGCGCAATCGGCCCGTGCGAACGTCGTAGGCGCGAATGTCACCGGGAGGCGCGGGCAGCGTCTCCGGGTTGCGACCACCGACGATGATGAGGTCCCGGTAGACGATTCCCGGGCTGGTCAGATCGATCGATTGGGCGGTGGCGGGGGTGCGCCCTAAATCCTCGCGCAGATCGATGCGTCCTTGCTTTGCAAAGCCCGGGATAGGTTGGCCCGTCGAGGCGTCGAGAGCGTACAGAAAATTCATCACGCCAACGAGAATCCGCTTATCTTGACCGTCGCTCCAGTAAGCCAGTCCGCGATCCGGCTGTGACCCGACGACGCCCAAGGCGAATTTCCACAGCTCGTTTCCGGTGGCGGCATCCAAGGCGAAAACTTTCTGTGTTGGCGTGAGCCCGTAGAGGGTTCCGCCGACAATAAGGGGACTGGTTTGCAGACCACCTTCCTCGCCCGTGTCGTAGCTCCAGGCGACGGCCAATTGCTTGACATTTTCGCGGTTGATTTCGGCGAGGGTGGTATAGCGAGTGTTCTCTGGAGAACCCCCATAGACTGGCCAGTCTTGCTGGCGCGGTGCGGTTGTCTCTGATTTTTGGTCGCCGGGAGTCTGCCGAGCACCAGCAGCGATCAGCAGGATGCCGAGAGCACTGGCAAGCGTTGGCGCGCAAATAGCAATCTTTCTCAACGGTCCTTCCATCAAAAAACGAAGAGAGGATAACACTCCTCGCTTTCAAACGAGAGACTTATGAATGATTCGAGCCAGCCGCGCAAGAGCGACAAACCGCAGGCGCAAAAGAATACTGCGGCTTCAGAAATCTTACCCATCGTTCGGTGCGTCGGTTAAAATCTCCGTCTCCAAGAAGGAGCCGCAACGATGTTTTGTGGAGGTCCTCGATGAATCTGCATCTCCGCTTACGACCGGTGTGCTGCGCGACGGTCCTTTGCGCGATGCTGGCCGGTTCTTCTTCGGCGAGCGCGCAAGAGACTTATACGCCTACGAAGGAAAACCTCAAGGCGCGCGGATGGTTCCAGGACGCGAAGTTCGGGTTGTTCATTCACTGGGGGGTGTACAGCGTGCTGGGCGACGGGGAATGGGTAATGGAAACCCGGCCCATCAACCGCACCGACTACGCAAAGCTCCCGAACTTCTTCAATCCCCTCAAGTTTGATCCGGCGGCGTGGGTAACGCTGGCGAAGACGGCGGGGATGAAGTACATCACCATCACATCCAAACATCACGACGGGTTCGCGATGTTCGATTCGAAGCTGACCGACTGGAACGTTGTGGCGCGCACGCCCTACGGAAAAGATGTGATCGGCATGCTCGCGGCAGAGTGTCACAAGCAGGGAATCAAGCTCTTTGTCTACTACTCGCAACTGGATTGGCATTCCGAGGACTATTTTCCGCGCGGACGGACAGGGCAGCGCACCGGGCGGCCGGATTCCGGGAACTGGGATGCTTATCTGAACTTCATGGATGGACAGTTGCGAGAATTGCTGACGAAGTATGGAGAAATCGGCGGCGTGTGGTTTGACGGAATGTGGGACAAGCCTGACGCGGATTGGCGTCTTGCGCGGACCTACGCGCTCATTCACCAACTCCAGCCACCAGCGCTCGTTGGCAGCAATCATCACAAGACTCCCTTCCCCGGCGAGGATTTTCAGATGTTTGAGAAGGATTTGCCCGGCGGGCACACCACCGGCTTCAATCCGGAGCAAGGCGTGAGCGCTCTTCCGCTGGAAACCGCGGAAACGATGAACAACTCTTGGGGATTCAATATTACCGACCATCATTACAAGAGCACGGCGGATTTGATCCGCTATGTGGTGCGCGCGGCGGGAAGGAATGCGAATTTCCTTTTGAATGTCGGGCCGATGCCGAATGGAGAGATTCAGCCGGAGTTTGTCGAGCGCCTGACGGAAATGGGGAAGTGGACCAAGCAATACGGGCAGTCCGTCTATGGAACGCGTGGTGGTCCCGTGCCTGCGGGGCCTTGGGGTGTGACGACCGAGCGGGGTTCGACCGTTTACGTGCATGTGCTCGACTGGAATCAGCCGTTGCTGGCGCTGGCAGGCATCCCGCGCGGCGTGCGTTCGGCGAAGTTGTTGCGTGATGGAACGACCGTCGAGGTCAGCGTCGTCAAGGGAGGACTGGTGCTGAAGCTCCCGGAAGCGCAGGCCGAGGAAGTGGACCGCGTCATCGAGTTGGAGTTGGAGCCTGAGAAGTAGAAAATGCCGAGCACGCCGCAGCGCAAATTCCGCAGCAGTCCGACACGAGCGGAGCACCTCGAAGCGCGGCGCTTGAGGATCGATAGCGTGGTTGCGGATTCGGCGAGTTTCAGCACAAGAACTTTGCCGTTCGAATGAAAGCTGCCGCCGGTGGCCGTCGTGGCTTCCTTCAGGGGATGGTCGGGGAGCAAGTAAGTGATTTCGCTAACCAAACCCGTAGAGGAAAGCGTCTTCTCCAGGTAGTCGCGCTCAAGGTCAATATCGGGATCGATCTTGTGGGTAATTCCATTGTTGCGCTGGTCCCGTTCGAGTCCGATGTCATGAGTCGCAGCGCCTACCCAGAGCGTTTCTCCATGAACTTGATACGGAGCTTTCCAGATGCGCAGGTGGTTGCGGGTCTTTACCACGCTAATGGGTTCGGCGTGCGCCCAGCCGTAGTCCTGCGGACGGCCAAACAGATAGAGCTGGCTCATGGGCATGGTCACATAGGACTCTTTCGAAATGCTTTCAAGAACGCCGTGGAGGATCGCATCTTGGACGTCGGCATCCACCTTTACCCAGCCAGCGGCAGTGAAAACCTGTTGCATGGCCGGTTCCGAGCCAAGAATAAGAAAATTGACCATATCACCCGGATGGCCTTGCTTGTCCGAGACACGCCGCGGGATTTTGGAGAAAAGAGCACTGTCGATGCCGGGGATGGAGCCGAGTTGCTTGGCCACGGTGTGCGCCTGGCCGTCTTCCGGAGCGTACACCTCAATCTGCACGACATAGGTGCCGCTGCCGGTATCGTCGCTTGTCTGGTTGATTCCGAGCGTCAGGTACCCGGCAATGGGCGCAACCACATCGCGGTGCGAGCCAATCAGGAAGGGCTGCGCCACGTCTTTGTCGCCGATGCGCCCGATCAAAGCGCCGCGTCCCGCTTCGTTAAAAGGCAGGATGCGCAGGAGATCACGAAAGCCCCGGGCAAGACCGTCGGGCCCATTGTCTTCTTTGGCTTCGGAGTAGCGCAGCTTACCGGTTGCGGTAATGACCACGTGTTCGCCAGGCTGCACGTCGATGCCGGTATCCATCCAGGACGCGTCGCCGGTAAGCTGTACCTCTTGAGAAAGGCGCTTCTTCCCCAAGGATGTTTGGGATTTCATACTGTTCTGCCCGGTAGCCGCTTGCTGGCCTGGCGTGGTGGTGCCCTGGCGAACTAGCTGGGCGTACACCCTACCCGGAGGAGCGGCCGACACGACGGGAAGTCCGAGGATAAGAAGGAGTGTGTGCCTTGGAAGCCGAGCCATTCCTCGAGAGCCATCCTGTTTCAAAAGCTTGCGCGAATTTCTAGTCTAAGCAGATGCGTTGAATGGGGGCAAGCGTTGCAACCAGATGAACGAAGAAAGTCCGTAAAGGGAACGCGGTCGAAAACGCCTTGTTCGCTCGATCCGACTGGCTCGGAAGACTTCCGCGCCCAAGCGCGATTCGAATAAACTCGAATAAACGCGATTCCTTGACGGATAGTGAGGGCAACGTTAGATTGAAGGGATGCCGCAGCATTGTGAGAGAACCTGGAGCGCTCCCCGGTGTTCCCTTCCATGCTGAGAGATGCTAAAGGTGAAAAATAGAGAAAGCGACTTGCCCGAGTGAGGGCTGCGGCAGCCGGAATGAGAAAACTAGGACTAACGGCGCTTTTGGGACTCGGTGCCACCATGGCCTGGCAGGCTGCCTCGCAGGGCACCCCGCTAGCCCCATCGCAATCACAGACGCAGACGCCGCGCAAGATGCAGGCGCCCGCCGTCGCCTCGCGCGCGCAGGCTCCCGCCGAAACCACCGTGACCGTGGATGGCAGCGAAGCCATGTTTACCACCATGTGCGCGCTGCTCGCTTCGGGTTTTGAATCTAACATGAGCTCCGATAATTGGACCGCTTTCCGTGCCCAGATGCGCGAGCGGTTGCGGCAGCAGAGCGGGCCAGCGGTGGATGCGGTTCGGCAATTCTATCGGCAGCACGAATTGCGCGACCCTGGAGCGACACTCTCCAGATACTTGTGGTTTGGGCTGGTGTCCGGTCCCGCTCCTGCGTTTCAGTCCATCTTGCGGCGTGACGAATTGCCGCCCGATGTGATCGCGCTTCTGGGATTCAGCGAACTTCTTTCGACTTATTACCAGGAACAGAAGATTGGCGATCTCTGGCAGCAAGTGCAGCCGATTTACAACCGGGAAATCCAGCGCCTGCATGAACCGTTAACACAAGTGGTGTACACCTCGGCCGGGTATCTCCGGGAGACTCTCGATCCTTACGGCCCGCGGAAGTTCAACATCATTGTCGAACCGCTGGTAGGGCGAATTACCAACGTGAGGAATTTTGGCGACCACTATGCGCTGGTGCTCAGCGGAGCAGATGACATCCCTCTGGACGTAGTGCGACACGCCTTCCTGCACTTTATGCTGGACCCGCTCCCGCTCATGTATCCCCATGTGGTCGCGGTGAAGGGGCTGCTCTACGACACCGCCGCGAAAGCGCCGCGGCTCGTGAAAGACCTGAAGGATGATTTTCCCTCGTACTTCGCAGAGTGCATTGTACGCGCGGTGGAACTACGAATGAAGCGGATTTCGCCGGGGGAGCGTGAAGCGGCGTTGACCCGCAACGACGCTGACGGGTACGTTTTGGTAAGGCCCCTGGTCACCGCGTTGGCCGATTTTGAAAAGTCGGAACCATCGATGAAACGGTATTTCCCTGATTTGGTGAGGAGCATCGACGAAAAAGCGGAGGCCAAACGCATAGCCGCGATCCAGTTCGCCCCTGCCGATGCGACCGAGACCGACGGTGCAGCGGTGGAAGCCGTGGCGCACCCGAAAAAAGCCTTGCCGACAACCGTACCCGACGACAGGGAAGCTATCTCGGCGCTTACGGAAGGCGAGCGGCAGATTGCCGCAAAGAATCCTCGCGCCGCCGAAGCTGCATTCCAGAAAGTTTTGAGCAAGTATCCCGACCAGCCGCGCGCCTGGTTTGGTATGGGCGTGGCCGCCTACATGAATCACGACTCCGCCCGGGCCAAGCAAGTCTTTGGCCGATTAACCGCCGGAGAGCACGCCGCCACAGGAGACCCCCGAGTACTGGCCTGGTCGCATGTTTACCTGGCGCGGCTTTATGATTATGAAGGCAATACCTCCGAGGCGAAAGCGGAGTACGAATCGGCGCTGGCGGTCGAGGGCGGACCGGCGGAGGCCAGGCAGGCAGCGCAAAAGGAACTTGCCGCATCTGCAAACGACAAGCCTGCGTCGCAGCCATAGACAGAGTTTCATTTCGGTTTAGGTCTCTGCGACGGGAGACAACGAAGCATGAAGGGATCGGGCTTGCGTTGTTCGAGGAGCGAGACTTTGCGCGGGAGCAGCATGCCTTGCTCAAACTGGCTCCTCGTCCGGCAGACAAAGCGGATCGGCATGCAAAGCAGGCGATTGACAAAAGTGCGTCGAGTTTTCCGGGAACCTGCAATCGGCCGGCAAGGAAGCGTAGAGAGAGCAAAGAGCTTGATACCGGCCAGCAAGGTGTCCCGAGGTAGGTTTGCGATGGTGAAGTGATACCCTTAAGCGGGTAGGGAACGAGACGGAATAGGAGAAATGGCATGAGAAGAAAGGCGAATCTTTGGTTGGAAGCACTGACCCTAGCGGGATTCTTGATGAGCTCCTGCGGCCTGGCTGTGGCACAGGGGAGCCAGGGTTCTCTGAACGGCCAAAGCGGCCAGGGCAGCCAGAGCCAGCCGCCGGCGCCGTCCACCGACAAGTCCAAGACGCCGGACGTCACCCCGCTGTCTTTGGACAGCGCGCCGCCTCCGGTGAGCGCCGAAGAAGATGCGGCCTTCAAGGCGTTCCAAGCGGTGCCGATGAATGACGCAAAACAGAAGATCCAGTCGGGCGAGGCTTTTCTCCAGAAATACCCCGAAACGCGCTACAAGTCCGGTGTGTACGCCCCGTTGGCTTTTGCTTACTTGCAAGAGAACCAAGTGCAGAAAATGCAGGAATACGGAGAAAAGGAAATTGCGCTCGTGCCCAATGACGTCTCCACACTCGCGCTCATGGCCCAGACGCTTCCGCGCAGAATCAATGCGAGCACTCCGGCGGCAGAAGCGGCCCAGTTGCTCGCGAAGGCGGAACAGTATTCAAAGCAGGCGATCGAGATCGCTCCTACGCTTCCCAAGCCGGCGAACATGACGGATGAAACGTTTGCTGCGGCGAAAAATCAAGACTTGGCCATGGCCCACAGCGGTCTGGGACTGGTCTACATTCGGCGGGGAAGGAATGCGGAGGCCATCACCGAGCTCGATGAAGCGGTGAAAGTGGACCCGAACCCCGACCCGGTCAACTACTACCTGCTGGGGGTGGCCAACAAGAACACCTCGCATTTCGACGACGCCATCACCGCGTTCAACAAGTGTGCTTCCTCGCCGGGCCAGATGCAGCCGGTTTGCAAAGCGCAGGCTGACGACACCAAGAAGAAAAGTTCTACGGAGCTGAGCGCGCCAAAGTAAGCAGGGCAGGCAGCGTGCCCGAATTATGCACGAAGTGATGCGGAATCCCGAAGCGGCGTTGGAGGAACGCCTCGGTCACAAGTTCTCGAATCGAGGGCTGCTCGATCGAGCTTTGACCCACAGTTCGGCGATCCCTGAGTTGCGCGGAGCCAGTGCGGATGCGCCGGGAGATTCCACACATCTGTCGGATAACGAACGGCTGGAATTTCTTGGGGACGCGGTCCTCGAACTGCTTGCCAGCGAGTATCTCCTCGCCGCTTTTCCGGACTGGTCCGAGGGCCAGCTTTCCAAGAGCCGGGCGCGCATCGTAAACGCAAGTTCGCTCGAGTCGGCAGCCCGGCGCTTGCACCTTGGAGAGCACCTCCGCTTGGGACGCGGGGAAGAGAAAACCGGGGGGCGTGAAAAGCAAACGCTGCTCGCCGATGCCTTCGAAGCTGTGGTGGCGGCTGTCTATCTCGATTCCGGGCTCAGCGCCGCCAGGGAATTGTTGCAGCGGGTCCTGTTCGAGCAGGCACTTGAGGGACGCGGTGAGCGCATCGCGGAATCAGACCGCAAATCGGCGCTGCAAGAATTTCTGCAAGGGCGAGGGCAAGCGCCGGCAGAGTATCGCCTGGCGGGAGAGAGCGGGCCGGATCATCAAAAGACTTTCCAGATCGAAGTTTGGATTAACGGGGAATGCCTGGCGAGGGGCGAGGGCAGCACGAAAAAAGAGGCGGAGCAGCGGGCGGCTCGCAGCGCGCTGGAACAACTCGAGCGGACAGGAGTGAAAGGCTAAGCAGGAATGCCTGAGCAAACACTGGCCCCAGTCCAGGAACAAACACCGGTGGCTAAGCCAGAAAAGCGCCGGGAACGCCGGGAAGAAACCACTCTTTCCGAGTATCTGGAGTCGCTGCTGGTTACCGTGATTCTGGCTCTGTTCGGCACGACCTTCATTGTGCAGGCCTTCAAGATTCCGTCGGCATCTATGGAAGGGACGCTGCTGATCGGGGACCACCTGTTGGTCAACAAGTTTATTTTTGGCGGCACCGGCGCCTGGTATGACAAATTCCTGCCGTATCGCCCGCTCCAGCGCGGCGACATCATCGTTTTCAAGTTCCCTTATCAGGAACACCAGCATTTTGTGAAACGTGTGATTGGCTTGCCGGGCGACCGTGTGAAGGTGGTGGACCAGGCGGTCTACGTCAACGGCAAGATGCTTAACGAGCCCTACGTCGTCCACGATCCTTCGGCCCGTTATGACCCGTTGAACTACAACTTTCCTCCGACCCCAAGCCAGATGATTGCGTCGCAACTTCAGCCGGAGTGGGCGCAGGAAATGAGAAAGTTTGTGAAGGGCATAGAAATTGTTGTGCCGGCCGGGAAGTATTTCGCAATGGGGGATAATCGCGATCAGAGCTGGGACAGCCGCTTCTGGGGCTTCGTGGACCGCGACGCCATTATGGGGCGGCCTTTCTTGATCTATTGGTCGGTCGAAGCTAAGAGCAACGACTACACCGGGGAAAGCACGTTCTGGTCGAGGCTGGTAGGGGTATTCGATACACTCGCGCACCTGCCTTCGCGCACGCGATGGAGCCGTATGCTTCATACCGTGCATTAGCGAGGGACTAGCGTTCGTCCTCGTCGGGCGCTACCTTTTTGGGCTAGAGTTCCTTAAACTTCCGAACGGCATGAGCAAGCTCAGAAAATGGTGGAAGTCGGGCCTCGCCATCGTGTTGGCGGTTGTTGCCTTACAGATGGCCATGTCCTTCCTGGTGCGGACGCATCGCGTGCACACCTATCTCACCGCACGTCTCGAACGGGCCTTTGGACGGCCCGTTGAGGTACGCAGTTTTGATGCTCGCATTTTCCCAAACCTGCAACTCTACGCCGACGGAGTTACCGTGGGCGAAGACCCCGCATTCGGCTACGAGTATTTCCTTCGTGCCGAGCATCTGAGCGCCGGGTTGCGGTGGAAGGGCCTGCTCGGCGGCCATTTTGAATTTGGCACCTTGTCTTTCAGCAGGCCAAGCCTCATTTTGGTGCGCACCTTTGCAGGGCGATGGAACCTTGAGGGCTGGCTTCCTCCGGCGAAGAACACTTCCACGCAAGGACTGCGGATTTATGGGCCGCCCTCGCCGGTCCCTCCCGTGAATCACCTTCAAAAAATCAAATTCTACGAAGGGCGTATCGATTTCAAGAATCAACAGGAGAAACTTCCGTTCGCCTTCACCGGAGTTGCCGGCAGCGTCGAACAAGTCTCTCCTGGCCGCTGGGAGCTTCAACTCGAAGCCCAGCCATGGCGCAGCGGCGTTCTCCTGCAATCGACGGGAATTATTCGCGTCCACGGGGACCTGGCGGGGACCTCCACTCGCTTACAGCCTGCGGAAATCACCTTGCGCTGGGGCGAAGCTTCCCTCGCCGATGTCTTCCGCCTTCACCATGGTCAGGATTACGGCGTCCGCGGTCTGTTTACTTTGTACGCCACGGCGAAGAGCACTGCGTCTACGGATGATGGCCCGGGCGATTGGACCTATTCCGTCGAGGCTCGCGCGAGTCGAATTCACCGCTGGGATTTGAGCGAGCGGGCCGATAATCCCGGGTTGGATGTGGACGTCAGCGGGCGATGGAACGTCGGAACGGGGACTATTCTCGCCGATCAATTCGCGGTGGAAGGATTACGCTCGAACTTGCGCGGAAAGTTCCGCTACGCCTCGGAAAGCGCAACGCCCATGGAATTGCGCCTGGACTCGATGGGCGTTCAGGCTTCGGACTTGCTGGCTTGGTATCGCGCCTTCCATCCCGACGTCGCCGAAGGTATCATCGCCGACCAATATTTTACCGGTGGCATGATTCTGCATGGCTGGCCGCTCTCCATCCAATCTGCGGCGCTCTCGAGCAACGGTGGCACGGTCAAGGTTCCGGGATTTGTCGAGCCCGTACGAATCGGCCGTGTCAACGGCGGACGCGAGCGGTCGCGCATGGTGATCGGCCCTGTGCGAGTCGCACTCGGCGGTGCTCCTCGCGAAGTCATCGCACCAAAGCTGCGCCGCGCCGCGCCGGCAATGGAGAATGCCGCGGATCTGACGTTTACGCAGGATTTGAAGACGGGCTCCGGAAGCATCGGCATCGAGGGAAATATTTCCAAGGTCGAAGATTTTCTGAAGCTTGCGGCTTCTCTGGGGCGGCCGGTCAATCACGGCTGGGAACTTACGGGTGAGGCCAGCGCGGTGACCCAGTGGAGATGGAAGGAGCCCTTCCACGGGCGCTGGAACGGGTCAGTCTCGGTAAACGAAGGATCGCTGACGGTTGCGGGCTTGAACCAGCCGCTGAGTCTAGCGGAAGCGAGCTTGGGCTGGAACGAAGGGCGGCGCGCGGCCCGCCTGCTGAGGGTCGCAGGCTTCGGCGGGAATTGGGTGGGAGAGATAGAAGAAGAGCCCAAGACCGATAAAGATACTGCCGCACACTGGAAATTCGATTTGAACGTGGACCATTTGAATGCCGCTGAGCTGGATCGCTGGGTGGGGCCGCGCGCGCGCCCGAACTGGCTCGAGCGGCTGCTGCATTCCTTTTTGGGAGAAGTTACTCCCGCGACGCCCGCCAGCGAACTGCTGCGGCGCGTCGACGCCGAGGGACGCCTTCGCATTGCTCGCTTGACCGTTGAAAAGCTGAAACTGGAGAATGTTGTGGCCCAGGGCTCGCTGCGGGATTTGAAGATGGAGGTGCGGAACTCCGGGGCCGAATGGGCCGGGGGGCGGGTCCGGGCAAAGATCAGCGCCAGCTTCTTGCCACGCCCGAGCTACGAAATCAGAGCCGACCTCGAACAAGTCAATCTTGCGAAATTGCCGGGAACGGAGCGGCTGGCGGACCGTTTGAGCGGCGCCGGTTCGGGAAACCTGCAATTGAAGACCGCAGGAGTTGGACGCGAAGAGTTGCTCCGGAGTCTGGACGGAAGCGGCTTCGTGAATCTGAAACAGGTCGAGCTCAACGGGTTGGATTTGCCGGCCAGCATTGCAGACGGCGCTGAACACTCGGGGACTTCCCGATGGCCCGCGGGCGAATGCGCCTTTCTGATCCGCAATCGCGGCATCGTGTTGCAATGGCTGCAACTGAATGCCGCCCTTGAGCAAACTTCGGTGCAAGGTACGCTGAGCTTTGGCTCGGACGCGGACTTGAGTGTCTCCATGCAGCCCCGGGAACCGGCCAGAGCAACACCCAAAAAGGCTTCCGCAAAAAGGCATGTCCTGAAAATCTCCGGGCCGCTCGCCGATCTCCGTCTGACGGTGGAGAGTACTCCACAACCCCAAGTCGTGAATTGAGCTTTTGCATACTCGCTTTCTTTGCCGTCTGCGAGAGTCATTAGAACTACCGGAGGATCAGGATGAAGCGTGCTGCGCTGGCGGCTGCCTTGCTTGCCTTTACCCTCTGAGCGAACACAAGAGCGCAGAAGCCGTGCACCCGCTCAAAAGCGGTGGAAGAGTAGAATTCGTTTCCGAACTGGCTCCGCAGCGGGCTTTTTCGCGGTATCCTCGATCTGGTGTCCGATGAAGCGCACCGTTCTCCTTTTCACGAGCCTGCTGCTTTCTGTGGCTTCCTCCGCCCCCTCGCGGGAGCAGCGTACGAGTCTCCTTCCCCAGCTGCACGCCGGACAAACTCTCACCTATCTCATCCGCTGCCAAAGCTCGAAAAACGTCAAGACCGAGAGCAATGTTGCTCTCGCTCTGGCCCCGACGGCTGCGCAGACAGACACCCAGGGTTTGCTCCGCATTGAGGTTTTGCATTTGCAGCCAGCCGGCGACAGATTCGCGATGCGCGCGCGGGGCCAATTCCTCAACGATAATTTTGGCGTCCCGGCAAAGCCGGCGGGTGAGAAATCCAAGTTCGAAGCCTCGCCCCTCTCGCCGGAAGGGAATCCCGTCGAATTCACCATCTCGGCAGAAGGACTTGCGGAAAAAATCACCGGCCTCGACGGTCTTACTCCCGAGCAACAGCAGATCTGGAAAGAGTGGCTGGCGCGGTTTGCCGTAGCCTGGGCCATTCCTTCGTCGCGCGCGAAAATCGGAGATAAATGGAAGGTCGAGCAACCCGAGCCGGCCACTTCTCCGATCGCCGCGCTCAGCTGGACGCGTGATTCTTATTACGTCCGCGACGAGCCTTGCCGCCCCGCGCAGCTTTCCAGCACCGGAGAAGCTACTTTCTCGAACGGTCCGATGGACCATTGCGCGGTGTTGTTCACCAGCGCCAAGCTGGTGCAAAAATCTTCTCCCAAGGACGCCACGCCCGAAGCCTTCAAACTCCACCAGCTGAAAACCATGGGCACCGCCAAAGGTTCGAACGAAGTGATCACCTACATTTCGCTCACCAGCGGCCTTGTCGTGCGCGCCACCGAAAACGCCTCCCAGCAAATGGACGTTGTCGTTGCCAAGGCTGACGGCTCCAACGGCGTGCATTACCACGTTGAAGCCAAGAGTGATCTCGAGGTTTTGCTGCTCACCGAAGCTCCGGGGCCGCCTCAGCGCTAAGGGAGCGTGCCGCGCCTCGTCAGAAAATCCCCGGGCTTGCATGACGGAGTATAATGAAAGTTTCTGCCATGCCTGGCAAAACCGGCAGGAGACCCTCTCGATGAAATTCGAGCTGCACAGCAACTACCAGCCTCGCGGCGATCAGCCTGCCGCCATCGATCAGCTTTCCTCCGGCGTCGCATCCGGCGACAAGCATCAGGTACTTCTCGGCGTCACCGGTTCCGGCAAGACCTTTACGATGGCCAAGCTCATGGAGCAGTTCAATCGCCCCTCACTGGTTCTCGCCCACAACAAAACGCTGGCGGCACAGCTCTATCACGAGTTCAAAGCGTTTTTTCCGGAAAACGCCGTCGAGTATTTCGTCAGCTACTACGATTATTACCAGCCCGAAGCCTATGTCCCGTCGGCAGATCTTTATATCGATAAAGAAGCAACTATCAACGATGAGCTTGACAAGCTGCGCATGAGCGCCACGCGTTCGCTCTTCGAGCGCCGTGACGTCATCATTGTCGCTTCGGTCTCCTGCATCTACGGCCTCGGTTCGCCGGAAGCTTACTATGGCATGCTGGTCATGCTCGAAAAGGGCCACCAGACTTCGCGCGAAGCTCTCCTGCGCCGCCTCGTCGACATCCAGTACGAGCGCAGCGAAGACTTGCGCCGCGGTACCTTCCGCGTTCGCGGCGACATGATCGAGATTTATCCCACGTATGAAGATCACGCCTATCGCATCGAAATGTGGGGCGACCAAATCGACACGCTGCGTCAGATCGACCCGCTCACCGGCGAAGTCCGCGCCGGCAACGAAGACTTGTCGCGCGTCCCCATCTACCCGAAAACCCATTACGTCATGCCCCAGGACCAGCGCGACCGCGCCATCGTGGGCATTCAAGAAGAGCTCGAGTGGTGGAAGAGAGAGCTCGAGAAGCAGGGAAAATTTGTTGAAGCTCAGCGTGTCGCGCAGCGCACTCTGTTCGACATCGAAATGATGCGCACCATCGGCTACTGCCACGGCATCGAAAACTATTCGCGCCATCTCAGCGGCCGCTTGCCCGGCGAGGCTCCGCCCACCCTGCTCGATTACGTGCCCCAGGACTACCTGATGTTCATTGACGAATCCCACCAAACCGTTCCGCAGGTGCGCGGGATGTTCCATGGCGATCGTTCGCGCAAACAGACATTGGTCGATTACGGCTTTCGCATGCCATCAGCGCTAGACAACCGTCCGCTTACCTTCGAGGAATTCGAGCATCGCCTGAATCAGGTCATCTATGTGTCTGCCACGCCCGGTCCTTACGAACTCACCCGCGCGGGCGGCATGGTCGTCGAACAGGTGATTCGCCCCACCGGGCTGGTGGATCCGGAAGTCGAAATTCGTGCCGTCAAAGGCCAGGTGGACGACCTGCTCGAAGAAATCCGTGCTCGCGCCGAGAAAAACGAGCGCGTGCTGGTCACCACGCTGACCAAGCGCATGGCCGAAGACCTGTCCGAATATTTCACCGAAATCGGCGTTCGCTGCCGCTACTTGCATTCGGAAGTCGAAACGCTCGATCGCATCAAGATTTTGCGCGATTTGCGCCGCGGTGAATTTGACGTGCTCATCGGAATCAACCTGCTGCGCGAAGGTTTGGACTTGCCGGAAGTTTCTCTCGTCGCGATTCTCGACGCCGATAAGGAGGGCTATCTTCGCAGCGCCACTTCGCTGATTCAAACGATTGGCCGCTGCGCGCGTCACATCGAAGGCCGCGCCATTCTTTATGCCGACCGCCGCACCGACTCGATGAATCAGGCCATCGACGAGACCAACCGCCGCCGCGCTAAGCAAGTGGCCTTCAACAAAGAAAATAACATCACGCCTATGTCCATCGTGAAGTCCGTGGATATGGAGCTGGCGCGCATCGTCGAAGCCGATTACGTCTCCGTGCCCGTCGACGACACCACCCTCGACGCCGCCGCCGCAGGCATCAAGAACGAACAGCAACTCGCCCAATTGCTCCAGCAGCTCGAAAAGCAAATGCGCGAAGCCGCCAAGAAATTCGAATTCGAACGCGCCGCCCAACTCCGCGACCGCATCCGTTCCCTCAAGCAAAAGGACATGGCTGGGCTCTTCTCTCGCCAATCGGACTCGGGGTCCGATCCGGTCGAACAGAGTTCCCGAATGGCGGAGTCCTAACCGCCCGGTATCGTCATGATTTTCAAGACCGATCGGCTGGTGCTCAGTACCTGGCAATCCTCGGACTGGATCGCCTTACGTCCGATCGCTAGCGACGCGGAAGTCATGCGTTACATCACCGGCGGGGTGCCTTGGACCGACGAGCGCATCCAGTTGTTTGTGAACCGTCAGATGGAACTTTTTCTCGCTCGTGGCTTCTGCAGGTGGAAATTGCTGGTAAAACCCACCGAGGAAATGATCGGTTTCTGTGGTGTGGGATTCTGGGGCGACGAGCTTGAGGCAGAGATTGGCTGGTGGCTTGCACGCCGGTATTGGGGGCGTGGCCTCGCGACGGAGGCGGCCCGGGTTGCCCTGCGGGATGCGTTTGAACGCGCCGCGGGCCTGGATCGCATTGTCTCCATAGCCAGGCCGGCGAATACCGCTTCCGTTCGAATCATGGAGAAACTCGGTCTCAAAGCGGAATGCGAATTTGAGAAAGACGGCGTGCGCCTGGTTCGGTATGCGATCGATCGTCCGGCAAGCTACACCGCCCCTCGTTTCAAAACGTCCAGCGGATAAAACGTATCTCGCCACACGATCCCGCCCTGCCACAGCGTCACCACCGTCGATCGCAGCAGCATGTAACAGAACAGCAGGGCCCCCAAAGGATGCGTCAGCGCGTACAGCGGCGACACGCGCATGACCCACGCCACGCCGGCGTGGAAACCGAGTGCAATCGCCACGGCAATCGCGCTCGATCCGAAAATCCACCCGTGCCCGAAAAACACACCCGCAAACGGCAGAATATCCGTCATCAACAACACGGCCACTTCGAAGGCCACGAGCCTCAGGTCGTAGCCTGCGCCAGCAAAGAAGTTTTTGGTCACTCCGCGGACCAGATTGCCCACTCCCGCGTGCCAGCGCACCGCGACAAAATCCTGCGCCACCGCGCAACCGGAGCGAAAGCCCGCTTGCTTTACGATTTTCCCCAGTTTCATGTCGTCGACCACCTCCATCGCCAGCCGCCGGTGCGTTCCGCTTGCTTCGTAGGCCGAACGGCGCACCAATTGAAATGCTCCGACTCCCACGTAGCGGGAGGATCGCGGATTGGCGGCTTGCGATGGGTCCGCTCCCAGGTGAAAGCCCAGTCCGAAGAAAGTGACAAGCACCGCCTCCCAGAATCCCACCATCTCCACGTCGCCCAACAGGGTCAGATGGTCCAGGTTGTGCGCTTTCTCGAGCGAAATCGCGCGGCGCAACACATCGGGCTTGAAGCGCACATCCGCGTCTGTGAACAGCAGCCACTCGCCCGACGAAGCTTCGTAGGCTTTCTCGAGTCCATGCGGCTTGCCCAGCCAGCCTTCGGGCAGCCGGTCCACGTGCACAACGCGGAGCCGTTGGTGCGCCGCGGCAAATGTGTCGAGAATTTGTCCCGTTGCGTCCTGCGAGCGGTCGTCAACCGCCACCACTTCAAAGTCCGGATAATCCATTTCCATGAGTGTTGCAAGCGCAGCGGGCAACTTTTCCTCTTCGTCTCTGGCGCTGAAAAGAATGGAGATTCGCGGGCAGTCCGCATCCGCGGCGGGCGGGAAATCTCTCACCCAGGGAAGGCGTATCGCTCCGTAGGCAACCCGGAGACCGTAGGTGAGCCAAAACAGCGCGATCCATCCAAACAGCGCGATTCCCAAAAGATGCATGAAGATTGGTCTCGGCGTTGCCCTCAGGTTATCCTAGCACGCTATGGAAAAGACCCTGGCCATCGTGGGGGCCGGGCGGGCGCTTGCACCGGTGAAAGAGTGCGGGGCGGCCGTCGGCAGCATGCACCCATTGCAGACCTTCAGCGGAGTCGGTGTGCCGGATCTCGAAGGCTTCGCCGTGGAGGGAGACGTCGTTGCCGTGCGCCTCGAGGCAAATCGCCCGAGCGCTGGGCGGATCGCCGGTGCACATTGCCCTAGACAAGAAAACCCTGTATCACGCCGCCGCGACGCTCGCCTCGGGCCAAGTACTTGCCTTGGTGGAAGCGGCGACGCAGTTGCTCATCTCGCTCGGGATGAAATGCAACGAAGCGGCCCGCGCGCGGCATGGACTGGGCCTCTGGCAAGAGGAGGTTATAAGATTGTAGAAGCGCACTACGCGCGCTCGGCGATTCGCCGGAGGAGATCGCCCAAGGCTATCAAGGTCTTAGTCGTCTTGCCGCGCGCGTGCTCGCCCAGGATTCCGCTGGCACCACCGCGGAATTGGAAAGAAGTTCTGCTGCCATAAAAACGAAGCTCAAGGTTCGAGTGGGAAACCGGTGAATCGACTGCACATTGCCGTAGAACACAGGAAATTAGCCAACGGTTTGCACGTGGTCGTTGCGCCGGACTCCACGGCGCCGGTCGTCACCGTGGGCGTGTACTACAAAATCGGCTTCCGTCTCGAACCACAGGGGCGCAGCGGCTTCGCACACCTGTTCGAACACATGATGTTCCAGGGTTCCGCAAATGCCCCCAAAATGCAGCACATCAAGCTGATCAACTCGAGCGGCGGCGTGCTGAACGGCTCGACCAGCTACGACGTGACCAATTATTACGAGGCCGTTCCCTCGAACGCCTTGGAACGCGTGCTGTGGCTCGAAGCGGATCGCATGCACGCGCTAAAGGTTGACGAAGAAAACCTGAAAAATCAGCGCGATGTCGTAAAGGAAGAAGTCCGCGTCAACGTCATGAACGAACCTTACGGCGGATTCCCCTGGCTCGACATGCCACCGGTTGCCTTTCGCAACTGGGCCAACGCGCACAATTTCTACGGCGATTTCGCGGACCTGGATGCCGCGCACCTCGGGGACGTTCAGGCCTTTTTCAAGACTTATTATGTGCCCAACAACGCCGTGCTTCTTATTCTTGGTGATGTCAAACCTGCGGAAGGCTTGGCGCTGGCCGAAAAGCATTTTGGCGGCGTTCCTGCCGGATCTCCACCGGCGTTCGCCGATCCTAGCGAACCGGAACAAACCGAAGAACGGCGCGGCCAGGTCGAGGAGAAATTTGGCACGTTGCCCGCCATCGCTATCGGCTACCTGCTGCCGAAGCGGCGCACCGCGGATTGGTGCGCGATGGCGTTGCTCGACCAGGCGCTGCACGGCGGAAGAGCGGGAAGACTTTACCGCGAGCTCGTTTTGGAAAAGCAAATCGCCGTGGAGGCGGACGGCGGCATCGATGATCTTTTCGGTTACAACGGACCTAGCCAGATGACCACTCGCATTCTTCATAAGCCGGAGTATTCGGGCGAAGCCGCCCTCGCCGCTTTCAACGCCGTGATTCACCAGGTGCAGGAAGAGGGAATCGGCGCCGACGAACTTGAGCAGCTCAAGGTGAAATGGCGTTCGGATTATTACGCGACCCTGGAAAGTGGACGCGGGAACTACATGCCGAAATATGGCCTGATGCATTTGCTCGCTTGCTTCACGCTTTTTGACGATGAGCCGCAGCTGGTGAATAGAATCCTCGAGGGATTTCTTGCCGTGACCCCTGAACAGGTTCACTCCGTGGCAAAGAAATATCTGCGCAACGAAAAACGCGCGATCGTCTTTCGCGCTCCGGCGAAGATCGGGTCACCCGCGGACGCGGGCGTCCGGGAGGCCGCGTAATGGGTTCGCGCCCGGCGGAAGTGGCTGTTGGCGTGCCCGCCCTTGCTCCCGAACGGCAAGTGACGTGGCCGAAGCGCACCAGGACGCGGCTGGCGAACGGCCTGGAAGTGATTCTCGCGGAGTCTCACACCATTCCGAAGTTTCACGGCGAGCTCCTGTTTCGCTCGGGAAATGCCGCAGCTGCGGATCGTTCTATCGGGCTCGCGGAAATGACCGCGACCGTGCTTCGGTCGGGCACCCGGAAGCGCGCCAGCCGCAAGATCGAAGAAGACCTGCGGCGCATCGGCGCGGACCTCTCCGCACACGCTGGGTCGGACGCGAGTGCTATTTCTTTTAGCGGCCTGTCGGAATTTGCGGAACCGCTGCTTGACCTTGTGCAGGAGCTGGCGCGTGAAGCCTCGTTTCCCGAAGCGGAGTTTGAACGGGAACGCCGCCAGAAACTCGAGGAAGTGAAACTCCAGCGCACGCAGCCCGGCTTCCTTGCTAGCGAACGGCTGCGCAAGGTTTTGTTTGGCGCGCATCCGTATGCTCACGTAGCGCCGACTGAAGCGCAAGTCGCCGCCTACAAACTCGACGATTTGAACACGGTTTACCGCGAATTGTATACGCCACGGAATGCTCTACTCCTTCTCGTTGGCGATTTTGATCCGCAAGAAATGCTGAAGACGATCGAGACGGTTTTTCACGCGTGGAGCGGGAAGCAACCGGAAGCAAAAGCTTTCCCGGCGCCAGCGAATCCGCGAGGTCGCCGCGTGTATCTCGTGCATATGCCTGGCGCTGTTCAGACGCAAATCCTGGCGGGATGCCACGCCATCACGCGCAAGCATCCGGATTGGATCAAGCTCGGCGTTACGAATTGTCTGTACGGGGGCGCCTTCAATTCGCGGTTGGTGATGAACATCCGCGAAGACAAAGGCTATACCTACAGCCCGCGCAGCGGCGTGACGCCCCTTCGCCAGCACGGCTTTTTCTCGGTGTCCGCGGCAGTACGCAACGACGTTGTGGCCGCATCGCTGACAGAGATTTTCTACGAATTGAACAAGCTGCGGTCCCTTCCGGTTCCACCCGCGGAGTTGGCCGATGCGCAGAATTACCTGAGCGGCGTGTTTTCGCTGGGCCTGGCAACGCAAGAGGGCCTGCTGACGCAATTCTCCACCGTGGCGGAGCATGAGCTGCCGGACGATTACCTCGAAACGTATCGTGCCAAGGTCCGGGCCGTCACCCCCGAAGAGTTACTGGCAACGGCCAGAAAATATCTTGACTCGGAAAACATGCAGATGGTGTTGGCGGGCGACCGCTCGCAAATCGAATCGCAGGCGGTGCTGTTCGGGGAAGTCGAACTCTTCGACGCGCAAGGCAACCGGCTCTAGCCGCGTAGGGAGCAAAGCAGGACAGCGATTGAAGTACGCATCTGCCCCCCAGGGTGGCGTGGCAGTCTCGGATGTGTATTCTCCCTGCCTGCTCCTTTCTCACACGGCGAGCGCTTCAGCAGGTGCCGGGAGGCGGTCCGACGACGGGGCGAGAGATCTTGCAGATGCGCAAATACCTGACCGTGGAAAGAACCTGTCGGGGAAAGACCGTCGTCCGCAAGCAAGGGGGAGAGCTAGCTTGGCCCGAAAAGGACGTGATGGTTTTACCGCTGTCGATTCAACCTGGGACCTGGTGGGACTTGGGAGCTTCGATGCGCAACGGGACCTGATCTGCGATGGTGATGCCGTAGCCTTCCAGCGCGACGACTTTTTTGGGATGGTTGGTGAGAACCCGAATGTCTCTGAGGCCGAGGTCGATCAGGATCTGCGCGCCTATTCCGCTTTCGTGCTGCACCATGCGCTGGCGAGCGGGCTCGCGATCGAGTTGGCCTCGCTTGTGTATATGAATCTGTGGCAGCGTGCCAGGCTCTTCGGCGGGATCGACGGAGAAGCCACGGCCGGTGTGATGAAGATAAAGGAACACGCCGCGATTTTCTTTGGCGATGGCTTCGAGCGATAGCGTAACAAGTTCTCGGCAATCGCAGGTGGTGGAACCGAAGACATCGCCGGTGAGGCAGTGCGAGTGCACGCGCACGAGCGCAGGTGGATGGCCCTCGAGGTTACCGCGAACGAGCGCGATGTGCTGGTCGTGATCCACGTCGCTTGAGTAGGCGATCATTTTGAATGCGCCGAAACGCGTGGGGAGAATGGCTTCCGCGACGCGCCGGACGTACCGCTCATGCTGCATGCGGTAGCGAATCAAGTCCGCCACCGTGAGCATCTTAATGTCGTGTTCCTTGCAGAATTCCATGAGCTGCGGCACGCGAGCCATGGTGCCGTCTTCGTTCATGATTTCGCAGATGACCCCGGCAGGATAAAGCCCGGCAATGCGCGCGAGGTCCACCGAAGCTTCGGTCTGCCCGGCGCGGACAAGCACTCCTCCATGGCGCGCGCGCAGCGGGAAGATGTGGCCGGGGCGGGCGAGGTCCTGCGGCTTGGTCTTCGGATCGATGGCGGTGAGGATGGTGACGGCGCGGTCGGAAGCGCTGATGCCGGTAGTGACGCCGACGCGCGCGTCGATGGACTCGGTAAAAGCGGTGCCGTGGGCGGAAGTGTTGATGGGCGACATGAGCGGGAGGTGCAGCTCGTCGCAGCGGTCTTCGGTGAGGGGCATGCAGATCAGGCCGCGGCCGTACTTGGCCATGAAGTTGATGACTTCGGGGGTGATTTTCTCCGCGGCCATGGCGAGGTCGCCTTCGTTCTCGCGGTCCTCGTCGTCAATCAGCACAATCATGCGGCCCTGGCGAATTTCTTCCACGGCTTCTTCCACCGTAGCAAAAGGAGATTTGGTTTCATTCATAGGGAAAAGCCTACTTCTAACTTATAAAGGGAAGAGAAGAAAGAGGCAAGCCGGGACGCTGTTCTGGCAGCTCGCAGCATGCTGGCGTTCGCTTGCAAATTGACCGGCGATTGGCCAGCGGTTTTCTAGTCTCTGCCGGCGGCGTTCATACGGTCGTGGAAGGTGAACTGGGAGGCCAGGGCGAGGGGTTTGCCGTCCAGTTCGCCGTAGGGATAGATGAAGTAGTTGAGAGGAGCTCCCTGTTGTGGAGGATCTAACCGAATATCCCGTCCCACGGTAAATTGCACGCGATTGTCGTCGTGCGCGCCAAAAAAATAGTCCTTCTTATCTTGATGTTTCCAGGCTTCCGAGGCGTCCACGGGAATCCAGCCATAAGGCTCGACATAGAACTCCGCCCAGCAGTGATACCCAGGCACGGTGCCGTCATGCTGATCCTCGGGCAGAGGGAAACCGATCTCAAATCGCGCGGGAATGCCGGCCGCGCGCATCATACCGATCAACAGAGAGTGAAAATCGGTGCAGTTGCCGCGCTTGGCGGTGCAAGCCCAGATGGCATCCCCGTTACCCCAGCCCGTGCCGGACTTGTCGTAACGCAGGGTGGCGACGACGTAGTCGTAAATGGCGCGGGCCTTGGCGAGCGGGTCCGCAAGCCCGTGAGTCTGCTGCGCAGAAAGCTCCTCAATGGTTCCCTGGAGGGGAATGAGGCGGTCGGGTTGGAGGAAACGCTGAAGATCGGGCGAGATCGGACGAGATTCGGAGGCGACCGAGCGCGCATCGAGCGAGACACGATGCTCGCGACGCGTGGCTTCAAAAGATACGCGGACTTCGGAGGGCTCCTTGAGCTTCGACGGCGGAACCTGGACATAGAGATATTCGTTGCCATACTCGGGATCGCGACGCTCGGCATAGGCGAAAGGAGCGTCAATCTTCAGATTGCGAATGGTTTGGTAGCGATCCGATTGCGGCAGGGGAATCCACATTCGTGACACCTTGTCGTCCGGAGACAGGGCCGGGATTTTGGTGAGGTAGGTAAATACGAAGTTGCGTGTTGGTCCGTTGGTGCTCGCAGGAGCCGAAACAGCCCCTCTCATGACCACCAGGGCGAGGGTGCAAGCAAATCCCACGACACTGATCTTGAGTGATTTCATGGGCGAACTCTCCTCCAGGATCGCAGCCTGGTCCTCAGTAGGATTCGGTAAGTCGGAACGAAAGGAATTGCCGGCGAAAGCCGCGGTCAGCGGACAATATCAAGGGAAGGCGTTAGACGGTCGCAGCGCCATGGAAGGCTCTCATCGCATGCAATGCAGAATAACCTTGCCTTTCAACAGCGGAGATGTCAAGTCAAGGAGCAGATCGATCAGATCGAGCGCAACTAACAATCCAAGGCAGTTCGATTTTCGTTCCGGCATAGCTGATAGCTCCAACCATCACCCCGCACGAGCGTCCACGCGATGGGCGCACTGATTGCCAATTCCAGCGCGAGCCTGCCACTGCTGTGCACGCGTAATAGATCGCTCGAAACACCGAGATGGCCAGGGATCCCGAGCGGGCCGAGAGGCATGTGGCGCCGGCCATCTTCTGCTGCTCGATAGATCGGATACAGAGTATGTCTTTGGCCATCAGGAGTCCGTGAACAAGGAAGCTTTGACATCCTCGCCGCCCTTAAAAAAGGGCGAGGATTCCTACGAAGCCTGGTTTGGTTTCAACCAGAGCACTTTCGGCGGGTTCCTGTTTCATCGATCGGCCTTACTGCGCCGCATCTCCGCAGGCTTCACATCGGGCCCGCCCGGCCCTAGGTCTTGCGACAAAAGAACTATACACCAAAACCTGCGCCTTATCTCCCCGTTCTCAAGAACGGAGCCTTACGGCGCATCTGGCAAATGCTAACACCGGCATTATGTTGCTTCCAGCCAGGTTCGGTTTGTTATCATGCCGAGAGGCGGGCGGAGAGTTTCGTGATCGGACATCGCTCAAATGGTTGAGGACTTATCGAAATATCATCGCCCGATTGGCAGGTTGCTTGATTGCCGTTCCCGAGCGGAGGACTGGGACGGTTATCGCCTGAGCGAAGAGCAGCTCGAGTTTTTTCAGGAAAACGGATATCTGAAAGGGATTCGAATCTTGAGCGACGAGCAGGTGGAAGTTCTCCGCGGCGAGCTCGAACAACTCATGAATCCCGAGCATCCGGGGCGGCCTTTGTTCCACGAATATCATTCCAACGAATCGGCCGATCCAGAGCGTGTATTGTTTCATGCGCTGGGCGCGTGGCGCGTGCTGCCCGGGTTTCATGACTTGCTGTGGAATCCGGCGTTTTTGCTGCCGGCGTCGCAACTGCTCGGCGGGCCGGTGCGTTTCTGGCACGACCAGCTTTTCTGCAAGCCGGCACGGCACGGAGGAGTGGTGGCGTGGCATCAGGATTATTCCTACTGGACAAGAACCACGCCGCTGGCCCATCTCACTTGTTGGATAGGGCTGGACGACTCGACACGCGAAAATGGATGTTTGCATTATGTTCCGGGAAGCCACAAGTGGCCGGACTTGCCCAAACCGGTTTTGGCGGGCGGGCTGGAAGAAAGCCGGAGTAGCTTGCCGGAAGAATTGCAAGAGAAGTTCAGGCCCGTGCCGGTGGAAATGAAAAAAGGAGAAGGCTCGTTTCATCACGCGCGAACCATGCACGGTTCAGGGGCGAACGACACGCCGCGGCCACGGCGCGCGACAGTGATCAACGCCTTCCGGGATGGGGTGACGTCCAATTCGAATGAGCCGCTGCTCGAAGGCGTTCCCGCCATTCCTCGAGGTCAAAAGATGGGCGGGCAGTTCTTTCCGTTGTTGTTCCGTTAACAGTGCGAGGTCACCTTGGGAAAGCCCGGCGACAATTTTGATTGTATTGTCGAAGAATGCCCTGTTGGTGTGGCGACCCGGAGTAATGAGCCGGGCGAGCAAGAAAAAGGAGGAGGGAATGGATATTTTTCCCTGGGGATTGGCAGGCGGAGCGATAGCGCTGGCAGTGTTTGCGTTTCTTGTATCGCAGATGGTTTTCACGATTCACACGAAGCAGGCCGCGGTGATCGAGAAATTCGGGAAATTCGAACGCCTCGCGGGGCCGGGGCTGAATTTCAAGGTCCCGTTCATCGAGAAGGTAGTCTACATCGAAGACCTAAACATGCAGTTGATGGGTGTGCCGGTAATGTCCAAGACGAAGGACGATGCGACGGTGACCGTGCCGGTGCGCGTACAGTACTACGTGCTGCCCGGCAAGGTGAAAGAGGCCTACTACGAACTGGACGATCCCGAAGACTAGATCAAGGCCCACGTGGAAAATGTGATCCTGAGCTACATTCCTAAGATCAACCTCGACGATACTTATCAGCAGGAAGACCAGATCGCCCGGCGAATCAAGGAGAGCCTGTCAACCGTGATGGCGAAATTCGGTTATTCGATCGAGAACGCTTTGGTCACAAAAATCGTGCCTGCCGATGCCGTGGTGAAGGCGATGAACGATATCAACGCGGCGCGCGCCGGGAAAAAGTGGCGACGGAAGCGCGAGCCGAGGCAAACAAGATTACGCTAGTGTGTCAGGCGGAAGCGGAGGCTGAAGCGAAGGCCCTGGCCGGGCAGGGCGTGGCGCGAGAGCGCAAGGCGAATGGGCTGCGCGACTCGGTGCTCAATTTTGAAGGAGGTGTGCAGGGGGTCGACCCCCATGAAGTGATGGCGCTGCTGATGATGACGCAGTATTTTGACGCGTTACGAGATATTGGAGCGCAATGCCATTAGGGCCGGGAATCTGGCCGCGGCGAAGAGTATGGAGAAGTCACCGGAGAAGAAGTAAGAGAGTGCAAAGTTCCCGGGAAAGACCAGCTCAGAGTTTCTTCAAGGGACCAGGAAAAATGCGGCCAAGAGAATAGGAGCCGGGGCCGGTGAACAACAGGCCCAGAGCCAGCAGCAGAACCGTGAGGGCGAACTCTATTCCGCCTTTGCCAATGTCAAAGCCGTGAGGCAGATGGACTCGATAGATGGCGCCAATCATGACGATGATGACACAGACCGTTCCGACACGCTCGAAGGCGCCGAGAAGGATGGCCAGTCCGCCTGCAAATTGAGCCAAGCCAACCAGATAGCCGTCCATCATGGGAAGATGCAGGTAAGCCGCAAAGCCCCGCGGCCCCGGGCCGCCAAAGGCCCCAAACAGAATGCCGCTGCCGTGATACAGAACCGGGAGCGCGCAGGCTAGGCGAAAGATGAGAAGCGCGAAGTTCGATGTTGAGGATCCTTCGGGTGCGGGGGCAGTTTCATTGCTCACAGAAGCCTTCCGCGTGCACGGAGTATTTGACATCCTCCCCGCCCTCAAAAAAAGGCGAGGATTCCTACGAAGCCTGGTTTGGTTTCAACCAGAGCACTTTCGGCGGGTTCCTGTTTCATCGATCGGCCTTACTGCGCCGCATCTCCGCAGGCTTCACATCGGGGCCTGCCCGGCCCTAGGTCTTGCGACAAAAGAACTATACACCAAAACCCTGCGCCTTATAGGCTGGCCTATAAGCGGAGTCGAGCCACGGCTTTGAAGAGGACCGCGCCAAGCAGCATGACTTGTGAAAACAAAGAGGGCGGACCGGCGACCGGACCCGCCCTTCTTCTACAGATCGTAATCTGAGCAAGCCTGTAAGGCGAGCCCAGAGCACCGGCAGGAGTGCCGGTGCCGGGGATCTTAGTACATGCCGCCCATCCCGCCTGCGCCGGGAGCGCCGGCAGCGGCCTTCTTCTCTTCTTCCTTGAGCTCGGCAACGAGTGCTTCGGTGGTGAGCATCAGGCCCGCAATGGATGCTGCGTTCTGCAGCGCCAGGCGTGTGACCTTGGCCGGGTCGATGACGCCCATTTTTACCATATCGCCGTATTCACCGGTCTCCGCGTTGAAGCCGAAGTTCTCTTCCTTCGATTCGCGGATCTTGCCGATTACCACAGCGCCTTCTGAACCGGCGTTGTGGGCAATCTGACGGGCGGGCTCTTCGAGAGCACGCTTCACGATGCCCGCACCAACAGCCTCGTCATCGTGGAGTTTGAGCTTCTCGACCGCAGCAAGGCAGCGGATAAGCGCGGTACCACCGCCGGGAACGATGCCTTCCTCGACGGCAGCGCGAGTGGCGTGCATGGCGTCCTCGACACGAGCTTTCTTTTCCTTGAGCTCGGTTTCGGTGGCCGCACCAACCTTGATGACGGCGACGCCGCCAACGAGTTTGGCAAGGCGCTCCTGGAGCTTCTCCTTGTCATAGTCGGAGGTGGTGTTTTCAATTTGCTGGCGAATCTGCTTGACGCGGCCTTCGATCTCCGACGGCTTGCCGGCGCCTTCCACGATGGTGGTGTTGTCCTTATCGATGGTGATTTTCTTGGCGCGGCCGAGGTCCTCGATCTTCACGTTCTCGAGCTTGATGCCGAGATCTTCAGTGATGGCCTTGCCTCCGGTCAGGGTCGCGATGTCTTCCAACATTGCCTTGCGGCGATCGCCGAAGCCCGGGGCCTTGACTGCGGCACACTGCAGCGTCCCGCGGAGCTTATTGACCACCAGAGTGGCAAGCGCTTCGCCTTCGACCTCCTCCGCGATGATCAGCAGGGGTTTGCCTGCCTTGGCGATGCCTTCGAGCAGGGGCAGCAAGTCCTTCATCGAGCTAATCTTCTTCTCATGGATGAGGATTCGGACATCTTCGAGCACGCATTCCATGCGGTCCGGGTCAGTGATGAAGTAGGGCGAGAGGTAGCCGCGGTCGAATTGCATGCCTTCCACAACTTCGAGCGTGGTCTCCATCGTCTTCGATTCCTCGACGGTGATGACGCCGTCCTTGCCCACCTTCTTCATGGCTTCGGCGATGATGCCGCCGATTTGCTTGTCGTTGTTGGCGGAAATGGTGCCGACCTGCGCGATCATTTCGCCCTTGACGTCCTTGTGGAGCCTCTTGATTTCCTCGACGGCAACTTCGACGGCCTTTTCTATGCCGCGCTTGAGAGCCGTGGGGCTGGCGCCCGCCGCGACGGTCTTCACCCCTTCGCGAAAGATGGCCTGCGCGAGCACGGTCGCAGTGGTCGTGCCGTCACCGGCAACGTCGGAAGTCTTGGAAGCGACTTCGCGCACCATCTGCGCGCCCATGTTCTCGAGCGCATCCTTCAACTCGATTTCCTTGGCTACGGTCACGCCGTCCTTGGTGATGACGGGCGCGCCGAACTTCTTTTCGATCACCGCGTTGCGGCCCTTGGGGCCGAGGGTGATCTTCACTGCGTCGGCAAGAGCGTTCACGCCGCGCAAAATCGCTTGGCGGGAATTCTCACCAGTTACAATCTGCTTCGCCATTTCTCCATTCCTCCTGATAATCTTCGAACTGCGAAACCCCCAAGAAAGAGCACGGGTCGGAAGACCCGCCACTACAGCCTACAGACCACTACCTGCGCGAACCGGCAGCCTTGGCCGCGCCGCTCAGCTTCGCCAGGATCTCCTCCTCGCGAAGGATCAGGTACTCTTCATCTTCAATCTTTATTTCCGTACCGCTGTACTTGCCAAAGAGAACGCGGTCGCCAGCCTTGACGTCGAGAGGGATCAACTCGCCCTTCTCGCGCTTGCCGGCGCCAACAGCGATGATTTCGCCCTCCATGGGCTTTTCTTTCGCAGAGTCAGGGATGATGATGCCACCCTTCACTGTTTCCTTCTCTTCTATGCGCTTCACGATGACGCGGTCGTGGAGCGGGATCAGATGTACTGCCATCTTGGACAACCTCCATAGGTGATCTAGCGGCTTTTTGAAAGTGGTTCGGGGAGCGGAACAGGGCCTTAGCACTCCTCGCAACCGACTGCTAATATAGCATGAAGGCCTTGCGTGTCAAGCGTTTCTCTGACCATCGAAGAATCCCCCGCGAAGCGGCTCGCCTCAGGTAAAGCTTTTGGTTGCAGAGACTTAAATAAGTGCAGGAAAAGCCTTGCACTTGGCGGTTGCCTTGCTTCATTAGGCAGAGTAGGATTCACAAAGTTTTCTTTCGCGCATTCATCAACCCTAACTATTGCGACGGATCAGACGGTTGTGGCCCTGCTGCTCTATCTCCGGTTGATCGGCTATACCCTGGGCACTCTGATCCAGCTCTTCTGGATGGTTGTCATTCTCGGGTACCGCAGACGGCGGAATTTCGAGCGCGTGTTCTTTTTCCTCTGCCTCGCCTTCTTCCTTTTTTACGGTGGTTCGCTGCTGGCCCTGAACTCGCAAATCTATTACCCCCAACCGCCCCTGGGAGTTGAGGGCTTTGCCATCGCCATTATCTCAGCGGGCCTGTGCATGTCCCCCGCGCTGTTGCTGCATCTGCACATGGAATACGCGGACACCCGCGGTTTGCTTCGGGTTAAGGCGTGGAAGCGCGGAGTTTTGGCTCTTTTTTACCTTGCAGGATTCTACCTGACACTCCAGCGCATTCCGTTGCTGTTGCGGGTGGGGGCCTTCGACTTCATCGGGCCGGGAAACTCCCTGGGCACGGGTTTCGCCATTGTGTTGTCGGTCGCCCTGGCTTGGTGCGCCGGCTGGGAGAGGCGCTTCGCGACAACCGCTCCTGACAAGCCGCAGCGCTATTTTCACTGGACACTGCTGTTCTTCTTTGCCGTAGCGTTCCTGGCCACCGGCGTATTGCATGTAGCCGCGTATCCAATCCCCCGGCAAACCAGCCAGGCCCTGGAAACGGTTTTTTCACTTCTGCCGATCGTGCCGTTCACGATGCTCATGGACCTGGTGTACCGGAGGAACTTCCTGCAGATCGGCAGGCAGAAGAATCTGCTGTATGCCGTCTCCGCGACTTTCCTTGCGCTGCTCTACCTGAGGCTGGTGCACCGAGTGGGTATTTGGTTGGAGCCGCTGCTTCCTCCGGAAGCCTCCGCATCGATCCTGTTGTTCGTGCTGGTGATTTTCATCGAGCCGCTACAGCGCGTGCTGGGACGAAGTCTCAGACAGACGGCGCAACTCGAAATGGACCGCGTTCAGAAGCTGATGACGGAAATCCACAAGGAAGCGCGGCAGGGGAATGTGGCGGGACTCATCTATTTTATCGAACGCAGGATTAAAGAGCAGTTGGAGCTGCGCGAAGTGTGGCTGGACCTACCGGATGGGAAGAGCCCGGCGGAACCGCGCTCGCAGGAACCTAGAGCGGCGCTCGCTTTCGATCCCCGCGAGTTCCCTGTTCAGCGCGGGGGAAAAAGGGAAGGCGTGCTTCATGTCGAACCCCATGGGGCGATTATCTCAGGAGACACGCGCGCAGCGCTGGAGTTCTTGTGTGAGCAACTGCCGGGGGCGCTCGATTTGTCCCGCCTCATCGATGAGAAGTTGCGGCTGGAAAGGGCATTGGCGGAGCGAGAGCGGCTGGCCGTGGTGGGGCAGATGGCGGCGAGCATTTCACACAACTTGAAAAACCCGCTGGGTTCGATGAAGACGATTCTGCAAGTGCAGTTGGAAAATCCCGAGTTGCCGGAGTCGATTCGCGGCGAGGCCAAGATGCTGCTGGAGGAGATTGGCAGGCTTTCTGCCAAACTGAATCAATTGCTGCAATTCAGCAGGCCGACGGTGCGGAGAGGTGAAGGCGTGGCCTATTGTGATGCAGCGGCGGCGATTGAAGAGGTGGCGGGCGTCTTGTCGCATGAAGCAGAGCGGCGCGGGCTCAATTTGAGCGCCGAATGGAGGGGCGCCCACGGGCAGGTTGCGGTGAGCGCCGAAGCGCTGAATGACATTCTGTCGAACCTGGTGGTGAATGCCCTGGAGGCCACGCCCCGTGGAGGAAGCGTAAGCGTGAACGCCGTCGAGGAGAGCGGAAGTCTATGCGTATGGGTGGAAGACGATGGGCCGGGGATTCCAGCGGCGCTGCGGGAAAAGGTTCTGCAGCCTTTCTTTACGACGAAGTCGCAAGGAACCGGACTGGGTTTGGCGATTGTGGCGCGTCGCGTGGCGGAATTTAGTGGGAAGGTGGATTGGGAGAGCCCAGTGAAAGACGGCCATGGCACGCGATTCAAGGTGACGCTGCCAGTCGAGGAACCAAAAAAGTAAGAGAGTTAAAGACGCAAGGAACAAAACCCATGAAAACGATATTAATTGTGGATGATGAACCGGCAGCCAGATACGGGCTGCGCAAGGCGCTCGAAGCAAAGTATCGGATCGCGGAAGCGGATTCGGCGGAAGCCGCCCGCGAGGCGCTGACGCGCGAGCAACCGGATTTGCTGCTGTTGGACGTCGTGCTGCCGGGGCAAGATGGGTTGTCGTTCTTGAAGTGGATGCGGGAGCAAGGAAGCGAACTGCCGGTGCTCATGGTATCTGCGCTGGACACGGCAAAAACGGCGGTCCAGGCGCTGCAGCTTGGCGCAGCGGATTACCTTGTAAAAGGATTCGAATTGGACGAACTGCGGCAGCGCGTGGACAATTTGGTGAAGCTTTCGACACTTGAAAAGGAAAACGACGCATTGCGCCGCCGCATGGCCGCGGACGGCCAGTTTGGGCAGATGATTGGGCGCTCGGCGGAAATGCGCCGGGCGTTCGAGATGGCGGATCGCGTGGCGCCAACGGACTCGACGGTGCTGATTCTCGGGGAAAGCGGGACGGGGAAAGATTTGCTGGCGCAGGAAATTCATGCGCGGTCGCCGCGCGCGGGGAAGCCGTACGTGGCGGTGAATTGCGCGGCGTTGCCGGAAACGCTGATTGAATCGGAATTGTTTGGCTACGAGCGCGGAGCGTTTACCGGCGCAGCCCAGCAGAAAAAAGGCAAGTTCGAGCTGGCAACGGGCGGAACGATTTTTCTGGACGAAATTGGCGACATGAACCCTGTGACGCAGGCCAAAGTGCTGCGCGTACTCGAAAACCGGACCATCGAGCGGCTGGGCGGGACACATTCGATTCCCGTGGACGTGCGGGTGATCAGCGCGACGCACCGCAACCTCCCGGCAGAGATTCGAAGTGGAAGATTTCGCGAAGACTTGTTCTACCGGCTGCGCGTGGTAACCCTCGAGCTGCCTCCCTTGCGCGCGCACAAGGGCGACACGGCCCTGCTGGCCGAGACCTTTCTCCAAATGCACGGCGCAAGGGTGGGGCGAACCCCACGCCTGAGCCGCAAGGCGCTGGCCGCCATCGAGAAATACGATTGGCCGGGCAATGTGCGCGAATTGAAGAATGCCTTGGAGCGCGGCGTAGTGCTCTGCCGCGAGGAAGAAATTGGCGTAGAGGATTTGCCGGCGGAGGTGGCGCAGGGAGAAGCAATCCGAGTGAAACACGACGGCGACCAGGCGGATAACGGAATGGGCGAGCGGGATTTTCGCGAAGCCAAGCGGAAATTCGAAGTGGCATATCTGATGAAGCAGTTGGCCGAGCATCGCTGGAATGTTTCGCGCACAGCGGCGACGATTGGGTTGCACCGGCAGAGTTTGCAGGAGAAGTTGCGGGAATTGGGGATTCGACGGCCCGGGCGCGAACCGCTGGAAGATGAGTAGTTAATCCGTAGTTGTTGATTTGCTGTCAGCAAAGAGAGTTTGCCGTGGAATTCGAACAATGGGCAGCGTCACGATAAACGGATACGTTATGGCCGGAGGCGCAAGCACGCGATTTGGTTTCGACAAAGCGCGCGCGGAATTGAACGGCGAGGCCATGCTCGCGCGGATGTGCAAGTCGGTTAAGGAGGTTACCGGATCGGTCGGCATCGTGGCGCCATTTGAGCGCTACGCAGAATTTGGCGAGCGCCTTGTGGAGGATCACTGGCCGGGCCAAGGGCCGCTTGGCGGCATCATCAGTGCATTGATAGATGCGCACACACGCAATGATGAACCTGCCTGGTGCCTGATCGTAGGCTGCGACATGCCGTTTCTCACGCGTGAGTGGCTTACCTACCTCAAGGATCGCACGGTCACGACCAGGGCCGCCGTCGTCGCCCCGCAGTCGGCCCGGGGGCTTGAGCCGCTCTGCGCGTGCTGGCACACGAGCGCGACAGACAAGTTGCAGTTTTCGTTTGAAGATGGAATACGCAAAGTGACCGACGCCATGAAACGCGTTAGCATGGAAGTTGTTGACGAAAAGGAGTGGAAACGTTTTGATGAAATGGGGCGGCTCTTCTGGAACATGAATACCCCCGCGGAGTACGCGGAAGCGCGGCGGATCGTCGAAGCGCAAGGAAAATGACGGACATACTAAGAATCAACCGAGGCGGGCCCACGAAGCTGAGTCTACCTCGCGAAGAAAGCGGCCTGACCGCTGCGGAGGATTTGGACTCCAGGCCGCAGAATTTCTTCGAGTTTCGCGACGTCTCGAAGGCCTTCGACGAGCGTCCCGTGCTGGACCACGTGAGTTTTACCGTAAAGCGGGGAGAAACCTCCGTGATTATGGGACGAAGTGGCGTGGGGAAGTCCGTCACGCTGAAACACATTATGGGGTTTCTCAAAGCGGATTCCGGGCGAGTCATCATCGACGGGGAAGACGTGACCGATTACACCGAAGAACAATTTGCCGAAGTTCGCCGCAAGGTGACGATGGTTTTTCAATCCGGCGCGCTGTTTGATTCATTAACGGTTCGCGAGAACATCTCGTTTCCATTGGATGGCCAGCCGGGGCTGACTGCCGACGACATCGACGAGTATGTTGCGAAGATTGCGCACATGCTCGAAGTGGAACACGTGCTCGACAAACCGCCGAGTGAGCTGTCCACCGGTATGAAGCGCGCCGTGGCCATCGGGCGCGCCTTCGCACAGAATCCGGAGGCGATTCTCTACGACGAGCCTACGACCATGGTGGATCCCCTTATGGCGGGGCACATGGGCGACTTGATTTTGCGATTGAAAGAAGCATTTCACAAAACCTCGATCGTGGTGACGCATGACACGCACTTGGCGAAGAAGCTTGCCGACACCATCGTTTTTCTGCAAGAAGGGCGCGTGACGTACTTCGGGCCCTGGGGCGGATTTGAGAGTTCCGACGACCCGTTTATTGTTAATTTCCGCAAACAGGACGACCTCATTCCGGCGCTGGACCAGACTCTGTGAGCCAGGCGGCGAACGGCTCCTCGGATCCCATCCAGCAGCTTCCGAAAGAGATGGGTTTCTGGGACGTCCTTCTTTTCAATATCGCAACCGTGCTCGGGCCTCGCTGGATCGCCGCCGCCGCGCATAACGGCACGTCTTCGATCAGCCTATGGGTGATGGCAGCGACCTTTTTCTTTCTCCCCATGGCGTTGATCATCAACGAACTTTCTTCGCGATTCCCGGAAGAAGGCGGATTGTACGTGTGGTCGAAGGAAGCATTCGGAGATTTTCACGGCTTCGTAGCCGGATGGAACTATTGGATTTATACCGTTTTTTATTTTCCCGGACTGTTGCTCGCTAGCGTTTCCATGAGCGCCTATGTGCTCGGTGGCAAGGGCGTTGAGCTGTCAGAAAACCGCGTCTACCTAGAGATCGGGTCCTACGCATTACTGCTTGTTGCCGTGTGGCTGAATATCATCGGCTTGAACGTCGGGAAGTGGCTGCAGAACGCGGGTGGCGTTGCAACGTACTTGCCGCTGCTAATGCTGGCGGCCGTAGCGGGAATCATGTGGGTGCACTACGGGTCGGTGACGCAATTCACTTGGTCCCGCATGCTGCCGGTTTGGAATTGGGACACCGTGAATTTCTGGTCGCAGATCGCGTTTGCATTTACGGGACTGGAGCTGGTCTCAGCGATGAGCGGGGAAATCCGGGATCCCAGGCGCACCCTGCCCCGCGCAGCGCTCGCGGCCGGCGCGCTCATCGCGGCGATGTACATCGTCGGGACGGTTTGTGTGCTCGTGCTCGTGCCGGCAGCGGACGTAGATCCGAAAAGCGGCGTGTTTCATGCCATCACCGTGGCGTCGGTGGCTCTGAAGGTGGCGTTTGTAGGCATTCTAGCAGCGCTCCTGGTGACGGTGGGGAACGCCGGTGGTGTTGGAAGCACGGTGGCGGGAATCGCCCGCGTGCCTTTTGTTGTGGGGATTGACCGTTATCTGCCGAAAGCGTTTGGAAAGATTCATTCGCGCTGGAAGACGCCGTATGTTTCGATTCTGGTGCAGGCCGCCGTTTCGGCGCTGGTGCTTCGCGTGAGTCAGATCAATGAGACCACGCGCGGCGCGTACCAGGTATTGATCGATGCGGCCATCATTCTCTATTTCATTCCGTTTCTATACATGTTCGCGGCGGCGATCAAGCTGGCTGGCAGAAGAGACCGCAGGGAGAATCCGCATGCCGTTCTGGTTCCAGGCGGGAAGGCGGGCGTGTGGATTGCGAGCGGGCTCGGTTTCGCGGTCACGCTTCTTTCGATCGGCGTTTCTTTATATCCGCCCGGGGAATCGGCGAATCGCGGATCTTTTCTCTTCAAGGTCGTGAGCTGGACAGCCGGTTCACTCGCGCTGGGTTTGCTCCTTTATTTTCGCGGAGCTCGAACGAAGGCCCGCGAAGGTTAGCTTGGAAGGGACGCTCCAGCAAGTCAGAAACCTTTTTCCATCAAGCGGGCACGGTGAGTGGCGAAGAAACCGCTTTCTGGCGGGAGCGCGCCAGAAGCCGAGGAGCGCTCGGCTGCTCAGTAGATCGACCAGATACCCGGAGTGGCCAGTTCCACCGAATGATTGTCCGGGTCGCGAAAATAAATGCTCCTGCCGCCGCGCGGCCATTCGATACGAGTCTCAATCGCAATTCCCCGCTCGACGAGCAGTTTTTCCCATGCCGGTAGATCTTCGGCAGAGAAGGAAAATGCCAGATGCAGCGGGCCGCGGCCGTCGTGCGGGCCCAATCCGCCCTCGGGCAGCCCGGCGACGCGATTCGACGCGCCACGCTTAAAAAGGAGAAGCCCGCTGCGGCCAGCGACGCCGTACGCGCGAAATCGGTCGTCACCTTCGATGCGGGTCAGGCCGAGGGTTTCTTCGTAGAAGCGCGACGCACGATCCAGGTCCTCCACGTAGAGGGACGTCTCGAGAACGCCGGTCAGAGAAGGCATGGGAAGCTCCCCTACAGGCTAGAAACCTTGTTCCACCAAGCGCGCTACTGTGAGCGGTGGCGAAGGAACCGCAGCGGTTCGCGCCTCCACGTAGCGCTCGATGTATTTTCCCAGGATGTCGCCTTCGAGGTTAACCGCGTCGCCGGGCTTTCGGTCGCGGATGTTGGTGTGGTCATAGGTATAAGGAATGATGGCCATTTCCGCGATGCCATGATGCCACTGAGCGACGGTGAGGCTGATGCCGTCAATCGAGACCGATCCCTTCAGAACGATGTAGCGCGCCAACTCATCGGGCACTTCGACGCCGTACCACCAGTTCTCGCCTTCTCGAGTCAGATGCGTCACGTGGCCGACGGCGTCTACGTGTCCTAGAACAAAGTGGCCGCCAAATTCCTGGCCCGCAGTAAGCGGCTGCTCGAGATTGACGCGCAGACCGGCGCGAAGGCCCCGGTCGCTTGCGCCGAACGACGTTTTGTTCAGAGTTTCGCCCGATAGATCGGCGGAGAAGCGCCCGTTGTGGATTCCCACGATGGTCAGGCAACAGCCGTTCACGGCGATGCTGTTCGCGACCGAGAGCGAAGGCCCAACCGATGGCGCGTGAATCGTCACGCGGCCGCCGTCGGGATGCACATGGAGAGATTCGATAGTTCCAAGATGTTGGATGATTCCGGTGAACAAGTTTGTTTGCGTGCCTCGGCGATCGAGTGTACAGCATTTCGCGCTCGGGCCTGGAAGCAATAAACTTATGTTGAGCGTGCTGTTGCCGCCCGAGAGGTTTCACGATGAAAGCGTGTGTTTTGCAAGCGCCTGCGAAGGTGGAAAGCAATCCGCTTCAATACGAGGATGTTCCCGCCCCCGAGCCGGGTGAAGGCGAACTGCTCGTGCGCGTCGATGCTTGCGGCGTATGCCGCACGGACTTGCATGTGGTGGAAGGCGAATTGCCGCCACGGAAGTCCCCGGTCATTCCGGGGCATCAGGTGGTCGGTACCGTCCAGAAGCTAGGCAAGAATGCGCAACGATTTGCCAAGGGTACGCGCGTGGGAATTGCCTGGCTGCACAAAACCGACGGGACCTGCCAATACTGCCGAGCGGGAAGGGAGAATCTTTGCGACAGCCCGGAGTTCACTGGCTACACCGTGAACGGCGGCTATGCCGAGTTCATCGTCGCACCAGAAGGTTTTGTCTATGCCATTCCAAGGGGGTTTCCCGACGAGCAGGCTGCGCCCCTGCTTTGCGCCGGAATTATCGGATTTCGCTCGCTGCGGCTCTCCGACATCAAACCGGGAGGAAGGCTAGGCTTTTACGGCTTCGGGGCGGCCGCGCACGTCGCAATACAGGTGGCCCGGCATTGGAAAGTCGAAGTTTATGCCGCCACGCGGGATGCGCGGCATCAGAAGCTGGCGCTCGAATTGGGGGCGGCCTGGGCCGGCGGAACCTTCGACCAACCGTCGAAAAAACTGGATGCCGCGATTGTTTTCGCGCCCGCAGGGGAAATCGTGCCTGCCGCGCTAAAGGCACTGAGAAAGGGCGGGGTGCTGGTGCTCGGCGGGATACACATGAGCCCGATTCCATCGTTCAGCTACGACCTGCTGTATCAAGAGAGGATGATTCGGAGCGTCGCCAACAATACGCGGCAGGATGGCGACGATTTTCTTGGTGTCGCAGCGGAAATCCCGATTCAAACCCACGTGCGGGTTTTTCCGTTGCGCGACGCCAACCGCGCGTTGAATGAGCTCAAGAACGACGCCATTCCTGGCGCGGCCGTGCTCCGCATCTCGCACTGAGCAAGATCATTTTTTATACGCGTCCCGCAAATACCCCTCGATCGCGAAATCAGGACCGCATTGGCGCATGCCGGCATTCTGGAACCCGGGCGATTTGAAATTTCGCGCCAGCGCGAACGGCACGGTGCTCGCTCCCGCGATTTTCGACGCGTAGAAAAGGACCAGCTTATGGACGATGCCGGCAGCCAGGGCAGCGCCGTTGAGAGTGGGGCCGGCCTCCAGCAAAACGCTTAGCATCTCGCGTCGGCCAAGCTCCGCAAGAATGGCCGGCAAGTCCATGCGCCCCTTTTTCGACTTCGTCCGGACGACTTCGACACCGACATCTTGCAATTTCCGCGCCTTGGGCGAGCGCAACGAAGCCGCCGTAAGAACGAGTAGATCGCCCTCGGCCGTGTTGACGACGCGGGAATTCGGCCTCATCCGCAATTTCGAATCGAGCACGGCCCGCAAAAGGCGCCTGCGGCGGGGAAGGCCGCTGCGATCGGTAAGCAGCGGGTCGTCCGCGAGAATCGTTCCGATTCCCGTAAGCAGCGCGTCTGACGCGTGGCGCATCCGATGAACTTCCGCGCGCGACTCCTCGGAAGTGATCCGCTCGGCGTCGCCGCGCCGACCGGTGTTCCTCGCACTATTGCTTCCCCGCTCGGGCAGAGCCAGCTGGCCATCCAGTGTCAACGCGGACTTTAGCGTCACGAAAGGCTTCTTCGTTCGAATCCAGCAAGCAAAGCCCTCGTTCAGGCGGCGAGCCTCTTCTTCGCAAATACCCGTGACTACTTCGATGCCTGCCTGGCCGAGCCGTTCGAAGCCGCGGCCGGAACCGACCGGATTGGGATCCTCGGTTGCCGCGACGACGCGCGCGATGCCCGCCGCGATGATCGCTTCGGTACACGGGCCGGTGCGTCCCTGGTGGCTACATGGCTCGAGCGTCACGTAAAGAACCGCGCCGCGCGCTTTTTCCTTTGCCGATTCGAGCGCCACGATTTCCGCGTGGTCTCGCCGTTCATATTGATGAAAGCCTTCGCCGACGATTCCGCCGTCACGCACAATGACGCATCCAACGGTCGGATTCGGGCTGGCCAGAGCGACGCCCTTGTGCGCCAGCTCGAGCGCGTGCTGCATAAAGTGGATGTCGTGTTCGTTCACGATTTAATCGAAAAGGGAATTCGCGTACGCTTCGGCGTCGAAGGGCACCAGGTCGTTGATCTGCTCACCGGTGCCGACAAAGCGAATCGGCAGGCCCAGCTCGCGAGAGATGGCCACTACGATGCCGCCTTTGGCCGTGCCATCGAGCTTGGTGAGGATAATCCCCGTGACGCCCACGGTCGACGTGAATTCGCGCGCCTGTACCAGGCCGTTTTGCCCAGTGGTTGCGTCGAGGACCAGCAGGACATCGTGCGGCGCGCCGGGAATCACTTTGGCGGCCGTGCGCATCATTTTTTCGAGTTCCGCCATCAGGTTGGATTTGGTGTGCAGACGTCCTGCGGTGTCGACGATAACCACGTCGGCCAAGCGCGCTTTCGCCGCGGCCATCGCGTCGTAAACCACCGCCGCAGGATCAGCGCCCGGTTTCTGCTTGATCACTTCCACGCCATTGCGCTCGGCCCAGATTTCCAGTTGTTCAATCGCGGCAGCGCGAAAGGTGTCCGCGGCGCAGAGCACCACGCTGCGGTTCTCTTGCCGGAGCCGGTTGGCCAGCTTGCCGATACTCGTGGTTTTCCCCGCACCGTTTACTCCGACAACGAAAATCACACGCGGTCCGGCGCCGTTCGGAGAAGCAGCTACGCCGCTTGCGCCGGCCGCGTCCGGTCTTGTCGAAGCATTCAGGATGCGCAGGATATGCGACTTGATTTCACGTTTGAGCTCGGTCGAATCCGAGAGCGCGTTGCGGTCCAGTTTTTCGCGCACGGCATCGAGGATTTCGCGGGTGGGCTTCACGCCCAGGTCTGCGGAGAGCAGCGCCGTCTCCAGATTCTTCAGGATGGATGGATCAATCCTGCGCTCACCGAGAAAAATCGTGTCGACGGTCTCAGACAGCGCCGCCTTCGTCTTGCTGACCGACTTCCTCAGCTTCTCGAGAAACGTCGGTTCCGGCTCGGTTTTTCCAAACAGGGAAATCATCCGTCGCGCGCTTCACTCCTGGCGCAACTGAAAATTGTAGCAGATCGAGTTACCGGTGTTGTTGGCCGCCGAAGATAGTCAGGGGGACGGTGCGCGAAAAACCGCTAGACATGCACTTCCACGGCACTCAGGCGCAGCTTGCCGTGCTGGACGGCGGACTCCAGCGCGTTCACGACCACCGAGTCGAACTTCGTGCCGGCCAGCGCGCGAATCCGTTCCATCGCGTAGTCAAGATCCATGGCCGTCTGATACGGACGGTTCGTGGTCATCGCATCAAGCGTGTCGGCCACGCCGATGATGCGCGCCATCAGCGGAATCTGCGGGCCCGACAGTCCATACGGATACCCGCGGCCATCGATGTGTTCGTGGTGCAGTTCGATGCCCGGCAGCACCTCTTTCAGCTGCGAAACCGGGCGCATGATGTTGGCGCCCTTTACGGTGTGCTGCTTCATTAGGGTGAACTCCTCGGGGGTGAGCGCGCCGGGCTTTTTCAGCACGCGGTCTTCCACCCCGATTTTTCCAACGTCGTGCAGCAGCGCCGAAATGCGCAGCTTGTCCAATTCTTCGGTGGACAGCCCGAGCTGCTGCCCGATGAGCGTCGAGTACTTTGCTACGCGCCCGGAGTGACCCCGCGTGTACGGGTCCTTTTCGTCGATGGCCGCGGCCAGCATACGAATCGAGCCGATAAACAGCTCGCGGTTTTCCTCGGCGGCTTCTTTCAGCTTCTCGATAAATTCTTCGATGTCCGCGGCCATTTTGTTGAAATTTTCGGCAAGCTCGCTGATCTCGAGCGCCCCGCGGGCCACGGACCTCTGGTGGAATTCGCCTCGGCTGATGGCGCGGGTCGACGCCGCAAGCCCGCGGATCGGCCCGCTGATGCCCACCGCAAAGAAATATCCGACCACGATGGCGGCCAGCACCACGATGCTGGCAAACACCAGCGCCTGCCGGTTTAACTCATCGACCCCGGTGTCGCTTTCCGCCGCATCCAGCCTCCGTTGCGCTATGACCGCCCAGTTCAGTTCGGGAAACGTGCTGTAAGTGCCGATCATTTCGACGGAACGTTTCTTGACCGTTTCGGCAAACCGCTTCGTCTCTGTGTTGCGAAGATCCTGAGGGAGCGCGCGCACTTGTGCGACTAAGGCGTTGTCCCGCGCATCCGCGCCGGGAACAAAATTCTTGATGTCGTGGTGCGCCACGATGCGGCCGTTGTGGTCTACGATAAAAACGGAACGGCCGCGCACGCTGGCATCCTGCAATCGCTTAAGGATGGGATCGAGCGATACCACGGCGGCGAGCATCCCGGTGAAATTGTCGTTTATGTCCTTCAGGGGCACTGCCACAACAAATGCCGGCCGGTTGCCCGGCGCTAGCGCCAGCGGATCGCTGCGAAATTTGGTTACCTGAAGCTGCTGCGATTGCAGGCAAGTCACAAACGCGCGCTGTAGTGCTTTCGCCACAAAAGGGTCTCGCTCGGCGCGGAAATTTCCCTGCGAAGCGCTGGTGCCGCGGCCGGATTTGCCGACGGCTGTCAGATAGATGAACGTGTTTGGGTTGCTTTCGACGAAATTCTCGAGCAGGCGCGTTACTTTGGGTTCCGCAGCCGGGTCTTCTACATTCTCGATGAGACCTGTCAGGTCCAGAATCTGCCGTTCGCTCAGCAGTTGGTCGGTCAGGTTCGATTCAAAGTGTTGGATTTCCTGGGCCAGCGACCGCACCAAATCGGTCTGCTGCACACGTTCCGTGTCCACCAGCTTGTCCTGGCTAAGTTGCAGAACCAGACGGTGATACAGGCCCAATGGCAGCACGCTGACCATCAGGAGCGCGCCAAGAACAAGCCACAGAATGCGCACATGGCCCGCGCGCAGGCGTTTCCACAGGGCCCAAAGAGATTGAGCGGTGGGTGGCATCTCCACTCTCAATTTTAGGTTGCGGACCGAAGCCTCGGGGGTACAACTACAACGGCGCGTCTCGCAACTGCAACTAGGACTTTGGTACTACCTCCTGCGAAATGCCCTTTGACAACTCCCTTGGTTCGCTTATTCGCGCTTGAGCGGCCGATCCATGATTTCGCGAATGGCATCCTTTGGCGACTTTCCGCGGTGCAGAATAGCGTCCACCTGCTCCGTGATGGGCAGCTCAATCCCGTGTTCGCGGGCCAGCTCGAGCAGCGGTGCCACGGTGTCGACGCCCTCGGCAACCATGCGCATGCCCGCAAGAATCTCGGCAAGCGGGCGTCCTTTACCCAGTTCGATTCCCACGTGCCGGTTGCGGCTTGCCGCCCCCGTGCACGTCAAAACCAAATCGCCTAAACCGGCCAGCCCGCCGAGCGTTTCCCGGCGCGCGCCCAGCGCTGCCGCAAGCCGCATCATTTCGGCGAGGCCGCGGGTGATTAACGCCGCCAGCGGATTCGACCCTAGTCCCAGCCCTTGGCAGGCCCCGGCTGCAATGGCAATCACGTTTTTCATCGCTCCGGCAAGTTCCACGCCGAGCACGTCGTCGTTGGTGTACAGACGAAACGACGGCCCGGAAAGTTCTTCTTGCAAGCGGCCCGCGAGCGCTCGATCCTCGGCGGCCAGCACCACCGCGGTAGGCTCGCCGCGCGCGGCTTCTGCTGCAAAAGACGGTCCGGAAAGCACCGCGATGCGCTCGGACGGCGGCGCGTTTCCCGCTTTGGCCAGCACTTCTGCGAGCACCAGGCTCATGCGCAGATGCGTCGCGGGTTCGAGCCCTTTCGTGGCACTCACAAAAATCATCTCCGGCGTTATCGAAGGAAGAGCCTGCGAGTACACGGAGCGGGCATAGACCGAGGGCAGCGCGCCGATCACCACCTGCGCTGCCGCGAGAGCTGTCGCCAGGTCATGCGTTACACGAATTCTGTCGGGCAAACGGACGCCTGCCAAATATGTGCTGTTTTCGCGACGATTTTCTAACGCTTCCGCTTGCGCTCGGTTGTGCGCCCACAGCGAAATCTCATGGGTTTTTCGCGCTCGCGACAAAACCACCGACAGGCCGGTTCCCCAGCTTCCCGCTCCAAGAATGGCGATTCGCGTCACTCTGCTTCCTTATTTTTGGAGAACGAAAACCTGGGCTCCGCGCCTTCGCGCAAGCGCTCGAGATTCCCCCGGTGCTTGTAAAGGATGAGCAGTGCCGCCGCCAAGGCGCCAACGGTCACCGCGAGCGGCGGTGCGTGGCGAGGTGCCCACAGGAAGTAAATCAGCAGCGGCATCGCTGCCGCCGCCGAAACCGAGCCCAGAGAAACATAACGCCAGAAAATCACGACCAGCAGAAAGAGGATGACCGCTCCGAGACACGCCAGCGGCGAGAGCACCAGAAACACGCCTGCGGCCGTGGCGACTCCTTTGCCGCCCTTGAATTTCAGCCAAACCGGGAAGCAGTGGCCCGCGAGCGCGGCGATGCCGGCGATCATCATCCACCGCGCGCTATGGTTTGAGAGCTTCTCAGCCAGCAAGACCGCTCCCGCACCCTTGGCCATGTCGAAAATTAATGTGAGCACTCCCGCCAGCGGTCCGACCACCCGCGCCACATTCGTCGCGCCAATGTTGCCGCTGCCGGATTTTCGAACGTCCGTTCCGCCAAAAAGTTTTGCAAGAATCACACCAAAGGGGATGGCTCCAAGAAAGTAAGCGAGCAGAATCGCAACAAGACTCAGTGAGATGTTCGGCGCGATCATGCGATGTTATTCCACACTCGGCGAAAACGGGAAAGTTTTGAGCGTAGTGTACTCCGCCCCGGAAGGTTTGAGCTTGCTTTGAACCAAATGAAATTCGCCCGTCCGCAACGGGCCAAATTCCCGCCGCGCGTTCTCCGCGATGGCCTTGCGCAATGCCTCCGGCAGCGGGCGTTCCAGCCGCGCAAGCGTCAGATGCGGCGAGAAGTCCCGCTTTTCTCGCGCAATGCCACACTTTTCCATTGCGCCTTCGATATCCGCAGCCAGCGTTTTCAAATTCGATGACGCTGCGATGCCAGCCCAAAAAACGCGCGGTTTTTTCTCGTTGGGAAAAAATCCCAAGCCACGAAACTCGAGCGTCACCGCCTGGTCAGAGCGAATCCGCCCAAGCGCGGTTTCGACCGCCGCGAGCTCGTCTTCGGCGACTTCACCCAGAAATTTTAAGGTAACGTGAAGATTGTCCGACCGCACCCAGCGCGGTTCCCTCGTGATGGCGCGTAAGGAGGCAATCAAGGTGGCGAGGTTTTCTCGCGTCGTGGTGGGAATCTCCAGCGCGACGAAGAGGCGCACCGTTCAGGACCTTTTCACGTCGTGCCGCGGCGGTTCGCCGCCGTTGTAGAGGAAATGCAGGCGCACCATGTCCAGCGCAAGCTGCGAGGCGTGCCAGCGAATGGCCTCGCGGTCGCCTGGGAAACGCACGCTGCGTTCCTTCATTCCGCCCGCGTGCGACAATGCAATGTGTACCGTGCCAACCGGCTTTTCCTCGCTTCCTCCGCCCGGCCCGGCAATTCCGGTGATCCCCACGCCGAGCGTGCTCCCCACGCTGCGCCGGATGCCGTCAGCCAGCGCCATGGCTACTTCGCTGCTCACCGCGCCTTTCGACTGAATCAGCTCCGCCGGCACATTCACCCAGGCGGTTTTAAGATCGTTGCTGTAACAAACGACTCCTCCCAAGAAATACGACGAGCTGCCCGCGATGCTGGTCAGCCGCTCCGCCAACAATCCTCCGGTGCAGCTTTCCGCTGCGGAAATCGTCGCCTTATTTATCGTCAGCAGCCGCGCAATCACTTCCTCCATCGAAGACCCGTCTTTTGAATAAATCCGGTCGGTAAGCGCCAGCTCGAAACCCTGAACCATTTCATCGAGAGTTTTCTGCGCTTGTGCGGCGTTGTCCGTCCACATGCGCAAGTGAATCTGGATTTCTCCCGGCGCCGCAAGAATCGTGGTGTTCACGTCGGAATAGCGCATGTAAATGGGCTGGATCCGCTGCTCGAGCGCCGACTCCCCCAGTCCGGCAACGCGCAGCGCGCGGTGAAACATGCGCACACCCGAGCGCCTCTTCTCCAGTCGCGGCAGCACCTGCTCCAGATACATCGGCTTCAGCTCGCGTGGCGGACCGGGCAGCAGCGCAATCGATCGGCCCTGGTCTTCGAGCCACAGCCCCGGTGCTGACCCGTGCGGATTCTCCAGAACTTCCGCGCCCTCGGGCACCATCGCCTGGCGAACGTTTACCGCCGGCATTTCCCGACCCAATTGCCGGAAGCGCCCTTCGATGTAATGCAGGATTCCTTCATTCAATATCAGTTTGCGGCGCAGCAGCTCCGCAACGGTTTCGCGCGTCAGGTCATCTTCGGTGGGCCCGAGGCCGCCGCTCGCCAAAATCAGCGGAACGCGCTCGAGCGCGTCGCGAAACGCCTCCGCCAGCAATTCGCGATTGTCGCCCACAATCGTCTTGCGGACGACTTCGATTCCCAGCTTGTTCAATTCTTCGGTGAGATAGAGCGAGTTGGTATCCATGCGGTCCGGAGTCAGCAGTTCCGAACCCACCGCGATGATCTCGGCTTTCATCAGTTCGATAATCCAACGAGCGGCAGGCCGCGCACGTCCCAATCCAGCGTGAAAAGCGCGCCCGTGGTTGCCAAAATCGCACGCCCGGAAGATTGCAGCGCCATACCGACCAGTCCCGACCCGCTCAGCGCGATGTCGGCATGCCCCTGAGCATTGACGCGCACGATGCCGCGCCAGCCGCGGTAGGAAGCCGCCACAAACAAGTTGCCATCCCGATCGAACGCCAGTCCTTGCGGCCGCCCCAGCCCGCGGAAGAACACGCTGACGTCGCCGCCCGGCGTGATGCGGTAGATGCGGTCAAAGCTGGAGGTCGTCGGTCCCGACACGTACAGGTCGCCGTTGGGGTGAAACGCTAGGTGATACGCGGCCACAGAAGGTTCAAGCGTCGCGAAAACGAAAATCTCGCGTGCGGGGCTGATCTTGAAGATTGTTCCGCTGCGGTCTCCCACGTACAGATTCTCCGCGCGATCGAAGGCGATGCCTGTCGCAATGCCCATTCCTTCGATCCACGGCTCGGAGCGGCCCTCGGGCGTAACGCGATGAATCGTCCCATCGTTTCTGCACGAAACAAAAAGACTCCCCTCGCGGTCGAGCGCTAAGCCAGTGGGATTCACGAGCGAAGTAAGGAACGGCTTCACGTCGTAGTTCGCGGTGATTTTGTACAGCGAAACCGGGACGTGCTGTCCCCGCGGCCCGGAGAAAGTCACGTAAATATTGCCTTGGTGATCCACCGCGGGGTTTGCCACCGGATGCAGATTGTCCGCGATTTGTATGCCGATATGGACCGGATGCGGCGAGCTTTCATGCCCGTCCGATGCGACACGCACCGTTCCACCGTTCGCACCTTCCGGAACCCGCGCGATCAAGCGATTCTCGCTGGCCAGCGACAGGCTCGCCTCGGCGTCACCAAAGTGCACCACGGGGCGCGCCTGCGCCCGCGACACGAATCCGCGTCCGTGAATGGTGATCTCCCCGCCGGGAATAGCAGCTGCGGGCGCAACTCTCTCAATGTGTGGAATGCCGTTCTTTTCAGCCGAGGAGCCGAAGCCGAATTTCATACCCAACCAATGTGAACCGTCAGAAGGCCGAAATACAGGGCCACCCGCAGAAGGATTGCGGCGTACAGCCCCGCCATCCAGTCGTCCGCCATGATGCCCCAGCCGCCGCCGAGCTTCTCCAGCCGGCGAATGGGCCACGGCTTTCCGATGTCGAACACTCGAAAAAGTATAAAACCCGCGAGCAGGTATTTCCAGTTGACGAGGCTCAAGGCAAAAAAGATCGTATATTGCGAAAAGTCCATGTGCGCGGTCAGGTGAGGCAAAGCGATGGGAACGAGCGGCAGCAGAAGTGTCAGATGCTGGCCTGCCACTTCGTCGATGACCACCTGCTGGGGATCCTCGCTCGACGCATAAGCAGCTACGCGCGAGGCGCTCCACACGCCAAGAACCGAAAGCAGAAGGAAAAGTATCCCGGTAAGGAAGAGCGGAATGGCCAGCGGCGCACTGTGGATGTTCAGGCCGGGCGTCCGGAACAGGTTTTCTCTCAAAATCGCATCGGCCAGCGGGTGCAGCGAAAACAAATCGCGTATCGACCGTGGATGCAGAAAGAAAATGGCGGAGAGAAAGGCGACCACCACGCCGGCAAGCGATCCAAATGTCCCGGGGGCCTTTCGGATGTAACCGATACCGAACACGGTCGCGAACAGCAAAGCCAGGCGCGGCTTCTTGCGGGACGCCTCCAACGCGGATGCGGCGCTAGGGTTCGCGGTCATCGGGATTGTCGGGATTGTCGGGATTGTCGAGATTGAGTAGAATGCTCTTCCGCTCGCCTTCCGCGGCTTCTTCCTCGTCAAAAATCGGGTCGGACACAACATACTTCTCGCTGGCCCAGTTGCCGAGGTCCTGTATCCGGCAGCGCTCGCAGCAAAACGGAAAATCCTTATGTATTTTCGAATCCGTCTCCGCTTTGCAAATCGGGCATCTATGTTTCATGGTGTGCTGCCTGCCGTTTCGCGCGAAGCAAGAAACCTCGCTTCGGTTTTCCCGAAGCGTAACAGATTTCCCGCCTGGCTGCGCTTCTTGCTCTTCTCGAGCACCTGCTCTCTGAAGCTTACCCGAGCACCCGCAGGGGCGCTCCGGTAGCAATCCTGTACAGTTTCTCTTCGGCCGGAACCGGCGCGATAAACGGGACGTTCGAGACCGCTCGTTCCGCCGGCCGCGGCAGAATTTCCACGGCGCGCCCGATCAAGTCGTAGGCATCGGACTTCGTGATCTCGACGCGCACCGCGTCACCGGCCTCCGCAACATCGCCGCCAGGCAACACGATGTCCGTCAAATACAGCTTGCCGTCAATCTCCGGCGCCATTCCCTCGAGCCGCGCTTCCCACACCATGGGATGCTCTTTCGACGGCCCCTCGACCAGCGCCAAAAAGGTCTCGTTTTTCACCCCGCGGTACTTCGCCTTCAAACGCTCTTTGGAAACTCTCTTTTGCAAGGCCATCAGCCGCTCTCGCCGGTCCGCGATCGTCGCGGCGTCCACTTTCTCATCGAGCGCATGGCTTTCCGCATGATCCACGTCCGAGTATTCGAACACGCCCATCCAGTCCAGCTTCGCCGCCTTTACGAAATCGCACAGCTCGGCAAAATCCTTTTCCGTCTCGCCGGGAAACCCAACAATAAAGGAAGTCCGCAGCGACACCCCGGGAATGGTCTTTCGCATACGCTCCAGCAAGTGCAAGAAGGCGTCGCCATGCGCGCCCCGTTTCATGCGCGCCAGCACTTTTCGGCTTGCGTGTTGCAGGGGCATATCCATGTAATTGGCCAGCCGCGGATGCGCCGCGATGGTGTCCAGCAATTTCTGCGTCACGCGATTGGGATAGGCATAGAGGAAGCGCACCCAGAGCAATTCTTCCACTTGAGCCAGCTTCGCGAGCAATTGCGCCAGGCCGTCGCGTAGGCCCAGGTCTTCGCCGTAAGAAGTCGTGTCCTGCCCGATGAGCGTGATTTCCCGCGTGCCCGCCGCGGCCAGATTTTTCGCCTCGCGCACCACCGAATCGAATCGCCGGCTGCGAAACTTCCCGCGCAGCTCCGGAATGATGCAGAACGTGCAAGGGTGATCGCAGCCTTCCGCGATCTTGATGTACGCCGTGTGCTTCGGCGTGGTCACCATGCGCGGTGTGAAGTCGTGATACAAAAACGTTGGCGGCTCGGCCGGCAGCACCCGCAAATCGCCGCGTACTGCTTCAAGGATTCGCTCCACTTCGCCCGTTCCCACCACCGCGTCCACTTCCGGCACGTGTTCCAAAATCTGCTCGCGGTAACGCTCCACCATACAGCCCGCCACAACCAGTTTCTTCGCCGCGCCGAATTTCTTGTGCTCGGCCATCTCCAGGATGGCCTCCACCGACTCCTTTTGCGCGGCTTCGATAAAGCTGCAGGTATTGACCACCAACACTTCCGCTTCCTCGGCCCGCGGCGTCAGTTCGTACCCGTCGCGCGCCAGTATGCCCATCATCACCTCGCTGTCGACGAGGTTCTTCGGGCATCCCAGACTCACAAATCCAACTTTGGTCATAAGCGGAAAAAAGCCTCTCAGGGCGATTCCTTCTGATTCTAGCACGCACGTGTAGTGACCGAGACCTTAGACTGCCCGGTGTTGGTGACCCCGCGGCCAATCGAGGATCATTAGTCCCATTATTCCCATTATAGGGTCCCAAACGAGAATTTCGTTCTCGTAATGCTTGCCTTCTTAGGCTGCTTTCAAACCGACAGCCTCGACGAGGTCGTCGAGCGCCTCAATCACGGCAGTATATCGACGATCGAGAGCCGTGATCTTTTCTTTGGGAATGGATTGGTCCGCAGCGAAGGGCTGCAGAATGCCGGCAGTTAACGGC
>Ga0209801_1000039_pt1 | contig 89998 bp, 97 predicted proteins | sample GraSoiAngelo_127_FD_185884 | JGI IMG/M metagenome (GOLD analysis project Ga0209801, IMG submission 185884) | Grasslands soil microbial communities from the Angelo Coastal Reserve, California, USA - 14_0927_09_40cm (SPAdes) (version 2) | ecosystem: Environmental > Terrestrial > Soil > Grasslands ... | reverse complement strand
TCCACCTGACAAAGAAATAGCACGATCGGTCGTGCAAAGTCAAGAGTATCCGACCGGTCGTGCTAATATTTCGGCACAACATGGCGCTGGAAGCCACCACCGACCGTCGCCGGCAGCGTGGGATGCGCACCAAGCAGGCGATCCTGCTCCATGCCGCCAGGGTCGGCTCGGCCGAGGGCCTGGAGGCTGTCTCCCTGCAGCGCCTCGCGAGCGACCTCGGCATGAGCAAGAGCGGCCTGTTCGCCCATTTCGGCTCCAAGGAGGAGCTGCACATGGCAACCATCGACGCCGCGGCGGAGATCTTCGCGGACGAGGTCATCCGCCCCGCCCTGGCCCTGCCCCGCGGGGTCGGTCGCGTTTGGGCGCTGTGCGAGCGCTGGATGTCCTACCTCGAGCGCGGAGTCTTTCCGGGAGGCTGTTTCTTCTGGGCCGTGGCCGAGGAGTACGACAGTCGCCGTCCAGGTCCGGTCCGCGATTCAGTCCTCGAGAAGAAGGCCTACTGGTCCTACACGCTGCAGCGCGCGGTTCGCGAGGCGCAGCAGGCCGGTGAGATCGAAGCCGGCGTTGATCCCGAGCAGCTGGCCTGGGAGCTCGACAGCCTGATGGGCGGCGCCAACGGCGGGTTCAAGTCCGGCGAGGGGTCGCGGGCCCTGGAGCGCGGCAGACGCGCCATCCGCGAGCGCCTGACACGAGCCGCGACGGCGGGCGCGAGCCCTAACACCTCCCCACCCAATGGGGAGGCGTCGGCGTAGCCGACGGAGGGGACTTCTTCAGGGGCCCCTGAGGACGGGTACTTCCCCGCAAGCGGGGGAAGAGTCAGTGCGAGTGGCTGCGGACCAGGACCATGGCCGCGGTCCACAGCAGGGCGCCCGTGATCAACAGCACCCACATCGTCCACGGGATGAGCGTGAACTCGACGAGCGCTCCGAAGAGGCACATCGCGGCCGCACCGGCCAGGAGGAACGCGCCCGGCAGCAGCAGCCACGCGGAATACCACGGCGGCTGGGCAGCATCGCCTCGGTCAAAGGCGCGCGCGGCTCCGAAGACGAGTCCGGCGGTGAGAACCGCGGGCGCTGTCAGTCCGAACGCCCATCGCATCTCGATCGATCCCGTCGTCGCCGCAAGCACCGGCTGGATGCCGGCCATCGCCAGGCCGGCCGCCACCGCAAATCCGAGCAGACGAAGGATCGCGCTCGGATGCGGCACGTTCATCGTGAGCCGGGCACCGAGGCGGCCTGGGTGAAGACGGGCTGGGTGCCGACCCAACCCAGCTTCACGTCGCGGTAGTAGTCCGCGCGCGACAGCTGCGTCATGAACAGATCGTTGAACGTCCGCGCCCGCGCGAGGAGTCCCGCCTGGTCCGTGATCCCACCCGCGTAGGGCTGACGTGGGAGGCCCCCGGCGAGGTCGGGGGAACCATAGAAATCGTCGGAGCCGTAGACCGACGTCGACGCATACGAATAGATCGCGACACCGAGCACCCGATTTCCCCCGGTAGACGTGGCCAGCACGCGGCGGATCTGCGCCAGCGTGTCCTCTGGATAGTTGAGAAACGCACCGACTCCGATCACAACTCGATTGGCGAAGCCTGAGTCCTTTTCGAATGCGAGCCAGCGCCCAAACCATCCCTTCTCACGCGTGCTCCAGTCGCTGTCGTAGTTCATCGGGACACCGAAGTCGAGATACCCGTTGATCAGCCACGATCGCCAGTCCTGGAAGACCGACGAGTACGCGGAGGTCAGGGGCCAGCCAGAGGAGTCGAGCGGCCCGCCGCCGAAACAGATGAGCGCGCCGCTCAATTTGAGTGCCGGCTTGTCCTGCTTCAGCTCGTGGTTGAGGTCGCGCACGAACGCGGTCACCCGGGCCCGACGCCATGCCTGCCAGCTTGGATCGGCAGGGCTTGGCGTCCGGGTCGCCCAGCTCTGCAGCATGTAAAGCTCGATCGCCGTCGGGCTGTAGCCCCAGGTCTGTCCCGGATACCTGATGAAATCGAGGTGAAGGCCGTCGATGTCGTAACTGCGCGCGAGGTCGACAAAGATGCGCTGCAGGTAGATGTTCACCTCCGGCACGCCAGGGTCGAGAAACCCGCTGCTCGCGCCATCGTTGGCGCGGGTACCCCACTGTTCGCCCTGCGTCGAGTAGACGAGGCTGGTCTGGCCGGCGAAGTAGACGTTGACCCAGGCGTGGACGTCGATCCGCGGCGTTGAGGCGTGGGCAAGGCGAAGCAGGTAGTCGAGAGGATCGAAATCGCTCGGCCCCACGATGTCCGTCGCCCGCGGCTCGATCGAATGGCCGAAGTAGGCGTCGCCTCGCTTGCGGACCTGGACGATCAGGGTGTTGAGGTTTGCGCGCTTGGCGTCCGCGACGAGCTTTTCCACCTGCGCCGGCGACTTCATCCCGTCGTGGAACGCGTCGACCCAAAGCGCGCGGTACTGCGCCGGCGCCGACGCCGCCTGCGCGGGCGTTGAGGAGCCCGACAGGAACGCGATTGCCGCGAGGACGGATGCAGCGGCTCGCCGGATCACGCGATCGCCCACGCCACGTGCGTCCGGCCCATGGTTTCGATCGCACCCGGGTGTTCGCGGCGCAACGTCTCGGCGGCGTCGTTCCGGAACGCTTGTCGTCTGGATGCGGAGACTCCGTCGAGCCGCGAAGCCAGGTCCCACCAGCTCATGCATCGAGAAACGAGCTGCTCGGCGGAATCCCAGCGCACCTTCTCGTCGATCACCTCGACGTCGGCGTCGACAAAGCCCGCCGTGGCGAGAGCCTGTAGCAACGCCTGTGCGTCGTTGACCGTCTGGCGGGTGCTCTCCTGGTCCGACGCTTTCGGCGCCGGCGGCAGCCAGCGATCGACGACCTCATCCATCACCTTCCACGGCCGCTGGTTGCCACCGTCGACCGGGATGCTGGCGGCAAACCTTGCGCCGGAGCGCAACACGCGACGGGCTTCGACAAGAGCCCGAGACAGGTCCGGCGCGAACTGGAGCCCGTGTCCGCACGCAGCGGCGTCGAACGACGCATCCGGGAAGTCGAGCTTCTCGATGTCCATGACCTGAAAGCGCGCGTGGGGTATGCGGGTCGCGCGGGCGAGCTCGATCATGCCCTCCGCGAGGTCAACTCCGATCACCTCGCCGCTCGGCCCGACTTGGGTGGCGATCGGCCTGCTCAGCGTTCCCGGCCCGCAGGCAAGGTCGAGGACGTGCATCCCGGGCTCGAGGCGTAGGAGCGTGATGACTCGCTCGCGGCCGCGCGCTTCGCCCCGAGCCATGATCTGCTCCAGCCGCTGCTGGTACGCCGCGGCATGCCGGCTGAAGATCATGGGGTAGAGGTCCTTCGACTTCAGGCTGCGGACTTTCGCCATTCCTGTTCCAACCACCTCGCGACCCGCAGCGTTTCAGCGTTGGTCTGCCCTATCACCTGGATCCCGACCGGGAGGCCGGCAACAGGCGCGGGCACAACCGCCACCGGCTGGTGCGTGGTGTTGAACGGCCTCGTGAAGCGCGTGATCGGCTCGCGCGCGTGCTCGGTGTCCTCGACGAGCGGGGCGACGATCGCGGACGCCGGAAGGAGCAGAGCGTCGACGTCTTGCATCGCCGCGCGCGCCGCCGCCTGCAGCTTCGGCAGCTCGAGCAGCGCGTCCCGATATTCGCCCGCCGGAACGGTCTCCCCCCGCTTGAGCAGTGCGAGCACGTCAGCGCCGTACTTCTCGGGTGACTCCGCCACCCAACGCCGGTGATACTCGAAGGCCTCCACAAGCAGGATCGTCAGGCCCACCTCGAACAGCTGCTCGCGATCGACGAAATCGACCTCCGGGACCCCAGCCGAGGCACCTTCCCAAGCGCGGGCGGTCTCGTCGTCGAGCCCGAACACCCAACCGCCGGGAACCGCGAGTCGCGGTCGTGCAAGCCCATCCAGGGAAATCGCTTCGCCCGTCATCATGAAGTACGCCCGCGCAGCGGAAGCGATATCTGGGGCCAGCGGGCCGAGCGTGTCCAGGGAGTGCGCGAGCGGGATGACGCCGGCGATCTCGATGCTGCCGAACTCCGGCTTGAATCCGGCCACGCCGCAGAACGAGGCCGGGATGCGGATCGATCCCCCGGTATCGCTCCCGACAGCCCAGTCGCACATGCCGGCGGCGACGGCGACCGCCGAGCCGCCCGACGAGCCGCCCGCGACTCGGCTCGAGTCGTACGGATTGCGCACCGGCCCGTAATGGGGATTGACACTGGTCACGCCATAGGCGAACTCGTGCAGGTTGGCCTTGCCGACCACCACACATCCGGCATGCCGGATCCTCGTGATGACGGGCGCGTCGTCCGTCGCCGGCTCGGCCGGCAGGATCACGCCGCCTGCCGTCGTGACCATGCCCTTGACGTCGATGAGGTCCTTGACGGCGACCACCGTTCCGTCGCCGCGCTCATCGGAGACGGAGATGAACGCGTTGAGGTCGGATCGTTCGCGAATTCGAGCTCGGGCGTCGTCCAGGCGCATCGCCCCATTTTCGGGTCTGAATCGGGCAGGGGGGTAGCCCGATCACGCGGGCTTCGCCCGCGTCGGGCGACAGGGGGGACCACCCCCCTGTCCGAGACGCTATTCTTGCCGCCGATGTCGAGCCCCTCCGGAGGCTTCACCGCAGCAAACCTTTCCTGGAGCAAAGTCGACGTGCTGACCGCCTACGAGCGGTTGACGGCCGAGGTCCAGGTTCGCGGCGGCCGCCTGAGGGAGACGATCAACGACCCCGAACCGCTATTCCATATGCGCAACGTCAGCGCGGAACCGCTGCTTCCGGGTGCGGTGCCCCTGAGCGGGGTGCCCGAAGGCCTGTTCAACAAGAACCTGATCGGAGGCATCCGGACGATCGAGCCGGAGCCGCCCCCGCCCGACCTCGTCGCCGATATGACGCGGCGGTACGTCATGTTCCAGGGCGCGAACTTCATGGTCACGGGCGCGGCCGAGTTCCCGTCCGCGACCGAGCCCAGCATGCACACCGAGATCCTCATGAAGTCCAGATTCTTCGCCATGATCGATGTGACGGTCACGATGTTCGGCATCCCTGGCAAGAGCTGGACCCAGCCGAACATCTGGGTGAACCGCGACCTGATGCTGGCCGTGTTCTTAGGGTGAGCGCGCCAGAGGCGCGCTCGGTTTTTTCTATGCTGACCCCCGGCCGAAGAGCCGTCGGAATCGAACGGCGATCAGGTGGAGCAATAGCCCAAACGCACTGACCGGCTGAGCTGCCCTGACCGTTGCTTGCGCGGCCGAGGAGCGCGACACGGCCGCCGCGACGTCGTCCTCGAGGGCGGGATCATCGGCCTCGAGGTTGGCCTGGATGCACTTCGCCATATCGTTGACCAGCCGCTTGGAGACGTCCTCCATGACGCCGCGTCCGAACTGGGCGACGCGGCCGGCGACGTGGTATTCGGTCGTGATGCGGACCAGCGAACCCTCACCCGCGGTCTGCACGTGCATCTGAGCGGTGGCTCGCGCCGATCCCGGGCCGGTCGTCTCCCGGCCCTCCGCCGTAAGGGTCGCGAGCCGCTCGGTGTCGTTCCGTTCGGAGATCCGCGCCGTCCCGCTGTAGGCGACGGTGATCGGCCCGACCTTCACCTTGACCTTGCCCTTGAACGTGCTCTGGTCGACAACTTCGGACAGCTCAGCGCCGGGCACGCAGCCGACAACCTTGTTGATGTCGAGCAGGTATTCGAAGACACGCTCTGGAGGAGCGCCCACCTGAAAGGAATTCTCCAGTTGCATTTCCCGTCTAAAAGTAGCGCAATAGAGGGGTTCGTCTGCGCTCGGGCCCGTTTCCCGCGCGGTTCTGCCGCGCGCCGCCATCGGAGGGGTCAAGGAGGACCGTATGAAGCTGAAGGTCGCCACTACCGTCAACGGCCGCCGGCACGAGCATGAGGTCGAGCCTCGCCTGCTGCTCGTGCATCACCTGCGTGACAACCTGGGGCTGACCGGCACGCACATCGGGTGCGACACCAGCCAGTGCGGCGCGTGCACGATCCTCGTCGACGGCAAAGCCGTGAAGAGCTGCACGATGTTCGCCGTCCAGGCGGAGGGCAAGAACCTGCAGACGATCGAGGGCATGGCCAAGGATGGCGAGCTGCACCCGATCCAGCAGGCGTTCTGGGACGAGCACGGCTTGCAGTGCGGCTACTGCACGCCGGGCTTCATCATGGCCACCGCGTATCTGCTCTCGCAGAACCCGAACCCGACCGAAGACGAGATCCGGCGGGGACTCGAAGGCAACCTCTGCCGGTGTACCGGCTACGTGAACATCATCAAGGCCGTCCAGACCGCCTCCAAGACGATGAGCGGCGCGACGGGCAAGAAGGCCACGGTCGCCGCGGGAGGCAACTGACATGGCGGTCACCCAGCTGGTCGGAGCCAAGATCCACCGCCGCGAAGACCCGCGCCTGATCACAGGTCACGGCCACTACATCGACGACTTCACGCGCCAGGGCGCTGCATACGCGGCTTTTGTCCGGAGTCCCTTCGCGCACGCGCGCATCAAGAGCATCGACATGACCGACGCGAGCAAGGCGCCGGGCGTGGCCGGTGTATACACCGCTCGCGACTTCAAGGGTCAGCTCGCGGGTACGCATCCCGCCGCACCGGCTTTCGTCGCAGAGAAGAAGTACATCCCGGAGCGATTCCCCATCGCCGAGAAAGAGGTCTGCTACCAGGGCGAGATCGTCGCCGTCGTGCTCGCCGACACCAAAGGACAGGCCGCCGACGCGGCCAACCTGATCCAGGTCGACTACGAAGAGCTCCCGGCCGTGATGGATACCGAGAAAGCCATGGCGAAGGGCAGCCCGCTTGTGCATCAAGGCGCCGCCGACAACATATCCTGGGATCTGACCTACACGGGCCCCGAAGTCACCGAGGCAGCCTTCCAAGAAGCCGACGTCGTGGTCAAAGAGCACATCCTCCAGAACCGCCTGGCGCCGGTGCCGATGGAGCCGCGCGGCGTGCTCGCCGAGTACGAGACGTACGACAAGAAGCTGACGATCTGGATGTCGAGCCAGAACCCGCACTTCATCCGCCTGTTCGTTTCGGGCGCGATGGGCCTCAAGGAAAGCCAGGTGCGGGTGATCTCGCCCGACGTGGGCGGCGGCTTCGGCAGCAAGATCAGCCCCTACCCCGAGGACTACCTCGTGCCGGCGCTCTCGAGGCTCGCGGAGCGCCCAGTGAAGTGGATCGAGACGCGCACGGAGTCGCTCCAGAACGCGACCCACGGTCGCGGCCAGTACTACGACGTGGAGGTCGCGGCCAAGAAGGACGGCACCCTGCTCGGCATGCGCATGACGCAGTTCCTGGACGTCGGCGCCTACTGCGGGACCTTCACCGCCTTCCAGGCGTGTACGTGCCTGATGGCGGGCGGTGCATATAAGTGGAAGGGCATCTCGGCCCGGACGATCGGGATCCTGACCAACCGCGTGCCGACGGATCCGTACCGCGGCGCCGGCCGCCCGGAGGCGACGCACCTCGTCGAGCGGATGGTCGACCTCGTCGCGCTCGAGCTCAAGATGGACCCGGTCGAGATCCGGCGCAAGAACTTCATCCAGCCGACGGAGTTTCCGTTCACCCAGAACTTCGGCTTGGTCATCGACTCGGGCGACTATGACAAGGCGCTCGACCGCGCCCTCGAGCTCGTCGGATACAAGGAGCTGCGCAAGAAGCAGGCCGACCTCCGCAAGCAGGGCCGCTACCTCGGGATCGGCATCTCGACGTGGATCGAGCTCTGCGGCTTCGGGCCCAGCGCGGCGACGGCGCCGGCAACGGGCGGCATCGCACTCGTGGAATCGGCCCAGGTGCGCGTGACGCCCACCGGATCCGTGATCGTGTACACGGGCACCCATTCACACGGTCAGGGTCACGAAACGACCTTCTCTCAGATCGTGGCCGACCAGCTGGGCGTGCCTTACGAAAGCGTTGAATTGAGGCACGGCGATACGTCCGAGGGCACAGCATTCGGTTACGGCACCTACGGCAGCCGCAGCCTCGCGGTCGGCGGTGTGGCCATCAGCATGGCGGCCACCAAGGTCATCGACAAAGGCAAGAAGCTCGCGGCGCACATGCTCGAGGCCGCCGAGGAGGACGTGGTCTTCGACCACGGGAGCTTCCACGTCAAGGGCTCACCCGACAAGGCGAAGGCATTCGGCGAGGTCGCGTTCGCGAGCTACGGCATGAACCTCCCCGAGGGCATGGAGCAAGGACTGGAAGCGGTCGCCTACTTTGATCCGCCCAACCTGGTGTGGCCGTTCGGCACGCACATTGCGGTCGTCGAAGTCGACGCGGAGACGGGCAACGCAAAGCTCGAGAAATACATCGCGGTCGATGACTGCGGAAACATCATCAACCCGATGATCGTCGACGGCCAGATCCACGGCGGCGCGGTGCAGGGAATCGCCCAGGCGCTGTACGAAGAGGTCGTCTACGACGAGGACACCGGCCAGCTCAAGACCGGAACGATGATCGACTACCTGCTTCCGGGGATCGGGGAGATCCCGCCGCTGAGCCTCGACCATACCGTCACGCCTTCTCCAACCAACTCCTTGGGCGTCAAGGGGATCGGCGAGGCCGGCACCATCGCCGCGAGCGCGGCGGTGATCAACGCCATCTGCGACGCGCTGAGCCCGCTCGGCATCAAGCACGTCGACATGCCCGCGACTCCAGACAAGCTCTGGCACATGATGAAGGGGGCAAGCAAGTGATTCCAGCCGCATTCGAATACGCACGTGCCTCCTCGGTGGAGGAGGCGGCCAAGCTGCTCAGCAAATATGGAGAGGACGCAAAGGTGCTCGCCGGTGGGCACAGCCTGATTCCGCTGATGCGGCTCCGACTCGCGCAGCCGACGGCAATCGTCGACATCAACGGCCTGAAGGACCTCGACAACATCAAGGAAGACGGGCACAAGCTGCGCATCGGCGCGTTGACCCGCCACGTGACGATCCAGAACTCGTCGGTGATCAAAGAGAAGCTGCCCCTGCTGGCTGAAGTCGCCGGTGAGGTCGGCGACAACCAGGTCCGCAACATGGGCACCATGGGCGGCGTGATCGCCCACGCCGACGCGGCCGGCGACTATCCGACCCTCGCGTTGATGCTCGACGCCGACATCGTGACCAACCAGCGGACGATCCCCGCCCGCGAGTTCTTCAAGGACCTTTTCACGACCAGCCTGGGGCCGGACGAGATCATCACCGAAGTCGTCTTTCCCGTCGCCAACGGACCCCACAAGTACGTCAAGTTCCGCCGCCGGCTGTTCGACTGGGCGATCGTCGGGGTGGCAGCCCAGAAGATCAACGGTGACTGGCGGATCGGCCTCACCAACGTCGGCCCTACGCCCGTCAGGGCGACCGCCGTCGAGGAGGCGATGCACAAGGGCGCCAAACCGGAAGAGGCGGCCCAGCATGCGTCGGACGGCCTCGACCCAGCCGGCGACCTGCGGGCCAGCCCGGAGTACAAGAAGCACCTTGCGCGCGTCCTGACCAAGAGGGCCATCAACCAAGCCGAAGGACGTCAGTAAAGACTCGGGGTGGCCTGGCCAATCAGGTCAGGCCACCTCGTACGCTTTGTCCACCGTGAGCGCGCCCCCAACCATCGAGGACGTCGAGCGACGCCTGCGCGAGCGCAAGTACATCGGCGACCGCGCGCTCGCGACATCCATCTTTCTCGCCCTCAAGCTGCAAAAGCCGCTCTTCATAGAAGGCGAGGCCGGGGTCGGCAAGACGGAGGCGGCCAAGGTCATGGCCGAGGTCCTTGGCGCGCGGCTGATCCGCCTCCAGTGCTACGAAGGCATCGACCTGGCGCATGCCGTCTACGAGTGGAACTATCCCCGCCAGCTTCTCCACATCAGGTTGATGGGCGAAGGCGAGGACCGCCGCGCCGCCGAGCGCGAGATCTTCAGCTCGGAGTTTCTGCTCCGCCGCCCGCTGCTCGACGCCATCGACAACGACGACGCGACGCCGCCGGTGCTCCTGATCGACGAGATCGACCGCTCCGACGAGGAGTTCGAGGCTTTCCTGCTCGAGCTGCTCTCCGACTTCCAGATTTCCATCCCGGAGATCGGGACCATCAAGGCCCGCCAGGTGCCGTTCGTCGTGATCACATCCAACCGTACGCGCGAGGTGCACGACGCGCTGAAGCGCCGCTGCCTCTACCACTGGATCGACTACCCCGACCTCGACAAGGAGGTCGAGATCGTCCGCGCGCGCGCGCCGGAGGCGGCGGACGGCCTGGCCCGCGAGGTCGCGGCCCTCGTCCAAGGCCTGCGCGGGATGGACCTCTACAAGGTGCCTGGGGTGGCGGAGACCCTCGACTGGGCGCGGTCGCTCGCCGCGCTGGGCGCGACGCGGATCGACCCCAACCTCGTCAGCGCGACCATGGGCGCGGCGCTGAAGTACCAGGAGGACCTGGAGCGGGTGCGCGAGCAGGTGCCAGCCCTGGTCGAGAAGGCGCAGCGTGCATGAGGGGTCTCGGGTCGACCTCCTCCCGCGTCTCGGCGCCTTCGCGCGACTGCTCCACGACGCCGGATTGGAGGCCGGTCCGCGTCGCCTGACCGACGCGACGCGGGCGTTGGGCTGCATCGACCTGAAGCAGGAGCTCGATTTCCGCAACGCGCTGCGTTCGGTTTTCGTCAGCCGCAAGGAAGACATCCCGACCTTCGAAGCCGCCTTCGACATCTTCTGGGCGCCACCCGATCCCCGGTCCGCGGCCGGCGTCCTCCCCGGGCGAAGCCGGGCGCTGCCTCTGTCGCCGGAGCGCGCGAAGGCGTGGGCAAACGCCCTCGGCCTCAATGCGTCACAGATGAACCGCGAGCAGGATGCCACCGAATTCCCGGCCAGCTCGAGCGGATACAGCGCTGAGGAGCTCCTCCGCCACAAAGACTTCGAAGACATGACGTGGACCGAGACGGAACAGGTGCGGCGATTACTGGAGCAGGCGCCGTGGAGGGTCGCTGAAAAGCGGACCCGCCGGCTGCGGCCGTCCCGCACGGGTCGCATCGACCTCCGGCGTTCGGCGCGCCACGCGATCCGGTCGAGCGGCGAGCTCATGACGCTTTTTCGGCGCAAGCCTCGGGTTCGGCGCAGGCCGCTGGTGTTGATCTGCGATGTGAGCGGCTCGATGGAGCGTTACTCGCGGCTGCTGATGATCTTCGCCCACGCGATCGCGCGTCGCGAAGACCTGGAGGCGTTCGTCTTCTCGACCCGCTTGACACGCATTACGCGCTTGCTCCGCCAGCGCGACCTCGACCGCGCGCTGGATTCGGTGAGCAAGCGAGTCCACGACTTCAGCGGTGGCACGAGGATCGGGGACGCGCTCGCTGACTTCAACCGCCACTGGGCGCGTCGGGTGCTCGGCCACGGGGCCGTGGTGGTCATCATCAGCGACGGGTGGGACCGCGGCGATCCCAGCCATCTCGTCGCTGAGCTGATCCACCTGCACCGATCGGCGCATCGCTTGATCTGGCTGAACCCGCTGCTCGGATCCGAGGGCTACGAGCCGCTGACACGGGGCATGGCGGCGGCGCTGCCACACTGCGATGACTTTCTCGCCGCGCACAACGTCGCGGCCCTCGAGGATCTCGGCCGGCTGCTCGCGTCCCTTGATTCGAGGAAGTCGAGATGAGGGAGCTCCTCAGCGAGCTCAACGAGTGGACTCGCTCCGGCGAAGACATCGCGATCGCGACCGTGGTCGAGACATGGGGCTCGAGCCCGAGGCCACTGGGTTCGAAGATGCTGGTGACGCGTTCGGGGAAGATGGCGGGGTCCGTCTCGAACGGATGCATCGAAGGGGCCGTCTTCGAAGAGGCGCAGAAGGTCCTGAAGAGCGGTCAGCCGAAGATCGCCGCGTTCGGCGTGGCCGACGACGTCGCGTTCGAGGTCGGGCTCGCATGCGGCGGCCACATCGAGGTTTTCATCCAGCCGTTCGGTCGCGCGCAGCAGCAGGTGCTCGCGATGCTCAACCGCGATGAGCCTGCGACGCTGAGAACGAATCTCCTCACCGGCGACGCCGAGGTCGTCGAAGGCACACCGCAGGGCACGGAGCTCGCGAAACGCCAGGGGGACGTTTTTGTGGAGCCGTTTCGACGACCGGCACACCTTGTGATCATCGGGGCGATCCACATCGCGATCCCATTGCACCGGCTCGCCAGGCTGATGGGCTATCGCGTCACGGTGGTCGACGCCCGGGCGAAGTTCGCGACGAAGGAAAGGTTCCCCGAGGCTGACGAGCTGATCGTCGCGTGGCCGGATGAGGCGATGGCGAAGATTACGGTCGACAACTCGACGTACGTCGTGGTGCTGACCCATGATCCCAAGTTCGACCTTCCTGCGCTGCGTTCGGTGCTGCAGAAGGACGCCGGCTACGTCGGGGCGATCGGCAGCCGGAAGACCAACCAGAACCGTTTCGACGCGCTGCGCAAAGAAGGATTCACCGAAGAGCAGCTGTCGCGCGTGCATGGCCCGATCGGCTTGGACCTGGGCAGCCGCGGGGCGGAGGAGACCGCGCTCGGCATCCTGGCCGAGATCACCGCGGTCCGCTTTGGCGGATCAGGCGTGGCGATGAAAGAGGTCCGCGCAGGCTCCTAAGCCGACACCTCCCCCCTGCGTGGGGAGGTGTTCTTCGCACGGAAGCGCCGGGCTTTTTCCCGGTTGCCGCAGGAAGCCATCTTGCACCAGCGGCTCGACTGGTTCTTCGAGCGGTCGTAGAACACCCACCGGCAGGGGTCTGAGCTGCACAGCTTGAGCCGCTCCCAGCCCTCCTCCTGCATCGCCGCGTAGAGAGTTGCGACAAGGCGACCGATGGCCCCGACGGCGCCTGAGGCTTCTGGCTCCAGGCGCGGCCTGCCGTCGGGGCCAAACCGCATGCGCAGCCGGCTTTCGCCAGCCGCCTTGGTGAGCGTCGCCAGGTCGATGGGGTAGACGCGCACGCCAGAGTTGCCCCCGATCAAGCCCCGCATGGCCTCCCTGACGGCGATCGCGTGCTTCAAGTCCGCCTCGTCCGCGGAGTGCGACGCGTCCATGAGCCCGTTTGCAACCAGCCACGCCTGGAGCGTGTTTGGGTCTTGGAGCTGCTCGTGCAACGGCATCAGGTCGACCGTGTTGACGAAGGCCTGAATCAGGCCCAGGTCACCTGTTGCCTTTTCCCGATCCGCCATCGTCGCTTAGTCTACCCATAACCACAAAATCGGCAACATCGGTTATACTAACCTACGTAAGGGCTTAGCAAGTTACAGGAGGTGGCGAGGTGAACCCGTATGTCAACGAAGAGGTGATGTGGCAGCGGCTGAAGGACACCCAGCTGGAGGCCGAGAACCGGCGCCTGCTTGGAGTGGCGCCGTCCCTCCTGGATGTGGCCTGGACTCTGGGCAGGCGCCTCTGGGTGCGAGCTCGGGGCGAGCCGCAGCCGGTTTCCCAGCTGGCTGTGGACGACCGGCCGTCCGCGTCGGACGCTGCTTAGCCCCTTCGCGCGCGCTGCCTGGCCACTGAGCGCCAGCTGAGGATCGCGGCGAGCAGCACGATCTGTCCTACGAGGACGATCCGGTTGACGTCGATCGCCGGTATCCACGACACGTCGGAACCCTTGACCACGAAGGCACCCGCCGGTCTCGCATCGACGCCCACTCCGGCCCCGCCGGCCTCGCCGGCGTCCTGACCGCCCCCGCCGCCGCCGCTGACTTTCGCCGCCGGGATCACGGTGACACCGTCCTTCTCGTACGGAGCACCGAAAACCGTCGCTCCTGTGACCACGTCTTTCACCTGATCGAGGATCTTCATCACCAACCTACTATGCAGCCAGCCGTTTAAGGGTCGCAACCTGCTCGGCGTCGGGTCCGTCTCCCGCGCCGGGCACCTCGAGGATGAACGGCAGCTTCGCGAAACGGCGCTCGTGCAGAAGCGCGCGAAAGCCGTCCTCACCGATCTGCCCGGTTCCGATGTTGGCGTGACGGTCGCGGTTCGAGCCAAGGCCGGTGACCGAATCGTTGCAGTGGATCACTTCGACGCGTTTCATCCCGATGACGCGGTCCAGCTCGTCGACGGTTTTCGTGACGTCGACCGTCGTGCGCTCATCGTATCCCGAGGCGAACGCGTGACATGTGTCGAAGCAAACGGAGACTCGAGGGTCGTCGTCCAGCGCGCTGAGCATCTGCGCGATTTCTTCGAAGCGAGCGCCAACGCATCCGCCGAGGCCCGCGTTGTTCTCGATCAACAGCCGCGCCGACTTTGGGTCCGCTCGCTCGAGCACGTGCTGGAGGTGTTCGGTGATCGACGGCAGGCGGGCCTCGAAGCCCGCGCCCTTGTGCGACCCGGTGTGAAAGATGACCCCGTTTACGCCCAGGTCGTCCGCCGCTTTGAGGTATCCGGCGAGGGTGCTTTCCGAGCGCTGCCGGAGCGTCGGGTCGTCGCCGGCGAGGTTGATCAGGTAGACAGCGTGAAAGTAGAACGGCGGATGGCCGTGCTTGGCGGCCGCTTCCTTGAAACTCGCGATGCGGTTCTCGTCGAGCTTCGGCGACCCCCAAAACCCAGGCGGCGTAGGGTGAATCTGTATGGCTTCAGCCCCCATCGCTTTAGCGCGCTCAAAGGCCAGGTGGAGGCCCCCGGACGAATCGACATGAGCTCCAAGAAGGGGCATTCAAGAGAGAGTAAATCGCGTCCCATCTGGCATGCTGGGCGGGCTTTGTCGGTGTTCGTGATGGGGGACCTGGACCTGGCGATTCGAGGGCGCACGTATCGCGAGCCCGAGGGTCCGCACTCCATGGTCGTGCGGGGTCGCGACCTCGACGCCGCGCTGCAGCACGTGGCGTCGCGTGAGGACTGTTTGTCCCTCGCCGTGGTCGGCCTGCCCGAGCAAGTTCCCGACATCGCCTCGCTCGTCGGGCGCCGCCTCCTGTTGGTCGACGGCGACAGCGCCAAGCTACGCGAATTCGCAGAGGTCGCCATTCGCGCGGGCATAGAGGTCGAATGGATTCGCTCCGCGCGACCGCCTTTCGAAAGGCTCGCGGCCGCGCTGCTGCCTGTGGGCGGGATCGTGCTGGCGGCCGGAAAGGGCTCGCGCATGCCCGGGTCGCAAAAGCTGCTGCTCGACATCGACGGTGTGCCGATGGTGCGACACGTGTTCGACGCGGCGTCTGAAGGTGGGTGCCATCACACGGTGGTTGTCTACACCGACGATGACGTGCAGAAGGCGATCAACGGAAGGGCGGAGCTGGTCTTCAACCCACAGGCAGAAACCGGCATGGCCTCGTCACTCCAGGTGGGACTCAAGGCGATGCGGCCCGAGGTCGAAGGGGCGATGGTCCTCCTGGGCGATCAGCCGCTGGTCGGGTCACGCACGGTCGCCACGCTGCTGCGCGCGTGGAGGCGCGAAGGTTCTCGGCCGGCGGTCGCGGCCTCGCAGGACACCGACGATCTGGGCGGGTGGGCGCCCCCGGTGATCCTGTCCCGCGAGCTTTGGGGCGACCTGTTTGCCCTGCAGGGCGATGCCGGCGCGCGCCAGGTGCTCCAGGGCCGGCCCGAGCTCCTGGACATCGTGCCCGCCCCGGGCCGCCCGGACGACATCGACACGCCAGAGGACTACGCCAAGATCGTCCAGCTCTTCCCGCGCAAGCGACCGCGCCAGCGAGCGTAGCGATGAACGCCTCCCCATTCCTGGGGAGGAACTCTTCCCCAGGGATGGGGAAGCACCGGGGAAGCCGGGGATGGCTCGGAAGCGGCGTACGATCTTGATGGTGCTAGCAATCGCTCTAGGAGTGGTGACTTGAGAGATTCCCCCGAGGCCACCTGGAAGGGTTCCGGCGAGTACGAGGACATCCTCTACGAGACGTCCGACGGCATCGCCAAGATCACGATCAACCGGCCTGAGGTACGCAACGCCTTCCGCCCGGCCACGGTCGTCGAGATGTCGAAGGCGTTCGAGGTCGCCCGCGACGATCCTGAGATCGGCGTGGTCATCCTGACCGGCGCGGGGACTGAGGCATTCTGCTCCGGCGGCGACCAGCGCGTGCGCGGCGATGACGGGTACGTCGACGCCACAGGTACCGGCCGCCTCAACGTGCTCGACCTACAGGTCCAGATCCGTCGTCTGCCAAAGCCGGTTATCGCGATGGTCGCGGGCTACGCGATCGGCGGCGGTCACGTGCTGCATGTGGTGTGCGACCTGACGATCGCCGCGGACAACGCGCGCTTTGGACAGACCGGCCCCCGCGTGGGCAGCTTCGACGGAGGCTACGGCGCCGGTCTCCTGGCGCGCATCGTGGGCCAGAAGAAGGCGCGCGAGATCTGGTTCTTGTGCGAGCAGTACGACGCGCAGGAGGCGCTTGCGATGGGCCTCGTCAACAAGGTCGTCCCGCTCGCCAACCTCGAGAAGGAAACGGTGGCGTGGTGCCGGCGCATGCTCGAGCTCAGCCCGCTTGCGCTGCGAATGCTTAAGGCTAGCCTCAACGCCGCGGACGACGGCCTCGCCGGCATCCAGCAACTTGCCGGTGACGCGACGCTCCTCTACTACATGAGCGAAGAGGCGCAGGAAGGTCGCGACGCTTACGTGCAGAAGCGCAAGCCCAACTTCGCAAAGTTCCCCAAGCGACCCTAGGCAATGGCTAGCGCGACGGCGGAGATAAACGCCTCGCGCGTGTGGTGGTCCGCGCTACGTCCCGCGACACTCGCGGCGTCCGTGGCGCCCGTGCTGGCCGGCACCGCGGTCGCCATCCACGAGCGCGACCTGACAAAGCCGTGGGCCGGGCTCCTTGCATTGGTCGTCGCATTGGCCATGCAGGTTGGGGTCAACCTGGCCAACGACTATTCCGACCATGTGCGCGGCGCCGATTCGCAACGAGTGGGTCCACCGAGAGCCGCCTCTTCGGGCGTCATCTCGCCGCAGCGCGTGAGGTGGGCGGCGATTGTCGCATTCGGCGTCGCCGCGGTGGCGGGCCTGTGGGTGAGCCTCGCCGTGGACTGGAGGTTGCTTGTGGTCGGCGCGACGTGCTTGCTGGCTGGCTGGCTGTACACGGGTGGACCGCGGCCATATGGCTACCTCGGACTGGGAGAGGTGTTCGTCTTCGTCTTCTTCGGACTCGTCGCGACGCTGGGCACCGTCTACGTCGAGACGGGGCGCCTCACCGCGATCGCATGGCTGATGGCATGCGGCATCGGATTCCTCGCCACCGCGATCCTCGTCCTCAACAACCTGCGCGATATGGAGACCGACGCCGCGGCCGGCAAGCGGACGCTGGCGACGCGACTCGGCCGCCGATGGACGCGCGCCGTCCTCGTTTTGCTCGTCGCGGCCGCGTTCACGGTGCCAATCGTCATCTTCATGACCAAGCTCGCCCCCGTGACGGTGATGGCGATGCATTTCGGCATACCGATCGCTTCGGTGCCTGTCCGCACCGCGCTCGCCACGACATCGGCGCCTGCGCTGGTCAACGCGCTCAAGCGCATGGCCGCCGCTGAGCTTGCGTACGCGCTTCTGTTCACCATCGGGATCCTGCTGTGAAGGCCGTTCTCATCACCGCACGGCGACCCGCCGACGTGGCGTGCGACGTCGAGGCGTTCGCCCGTAGAGGCGAGCGCGTCTTTGTACTGACCCGGATCGATCATGGATCGATGCTCGACCAGGAGCGTCTGGGTGCGGCGCGGTATGCCGCGGGCGTTCAGTCGGTCGTCGGGCTGGAGGAGGAGACCCCCGCAGCCGTTGCCGCGGCGAGGTGACTGGCGAGGACCCGAGCCAACGCATCAGGTCGCTCCTGGTGCACCGCATGCCCCGCTCGGAGCACGATCTCGACCCGTCCATGTGGCACGGTGGCGGCCAACCTGCGAGCCGAGGCCACGTAGCCGTGGTCCAGCTGACCGGCCACGAAGGTGCATGGAACGCTGACCTGCGCGAGCTCGTCCCAGAGCGGGTGCATCGCGCCGGCGCCCATTCCGCGCAGCGAGCAGGCGAGGCCCGCGACGTGGTTACGCAGGCGCTCCGCGCGGATCTCCGCCACGTAGGCGGGTCCTCTTCGCTCCAGGCCGGCGAACAAGGGCAGCGACCCCCAGTAGTTGGCGAAAGCCTCGAGCCCGTCCTTCTCGATGCGTTCGGCGAGACCCTCGTCGCCGCGGCGCCGCCCTTCGCGGGCGTCTTCCTCCAGCCCCGCATGCGCGCCGATGGTGAGCAGCGAGAGCACGCGGTCGGGACGCCGGGTCGCGACATGCAGCGCCAGCCGGCCGCCCATCGAATAGCCCACGATGTGACTGCGCTCCACGCCGACCGCGTCCCAGAGCAGGACGAGATCCCCGGTGCACGCGTCCATGGAGCACAGCGCGCCATGACGAAGCTGGGTTTCGCCGTGACCGCGCAGGTCCGGCACGATCCACGTCCAGCCCAGAGGCATGTGCGCGATGAGCTCGCGCCAGCTGCGGCCGCTCTGGGTGAAGCCGTGGAGGAGCGTGACCGGCGGGCCGTCGCCGGCGACAAAGTAGCTCAGCCTGGCGTCCCCAGCGTCCAGAATCACCACTCGATCCTATGGATGTAGCTCAGTCCTTCGCCGCCACGTTCGTCGACGAGCTGGCCGCGCAGGGCGTGGAGTTTGCGTGTATCTCGCCTGGCTCGCGCTCGGCTCCGGTCGCGATGGCGCTTCAGAGGCATCCGCGCATCAAGGTTCTGGTCCATATCGACGAGCGATGCGGGTCTTTCTTTGCTGTCGGCCTCGGCAAGGCGACGGGCAAGCCCGCGGTCGTCCTGTCGACGTCGGGCACGGCGGCGGCTGAGTTTCACGCCGCCGTGATCGAGGCGGCCTACTCGCGGACGCCGATGATCGTGCTCACGGCGGACCGGCCGCCCGAGCTGCAGGGAGTGGGGGCGAACCAGGCGATCGACCAGCAACACCTCTACGGGAGCGCGGCCAGGTGGTTCTTCGACCCGGGCGTCCCCGTCGAGCTGCCCAACGCGCCACGACTGTGGCGGCGTCTTGCCGCTCGCGCCGTGGCCGAGGCGGCCACCGGACCCGTCCACCTGAACCTTCCATTCCGCGAGCCCCTCGTCCCGCCGCCGGGGCAAATCCCATCCGCGGAGGCGGCGCCTGCGCAGGCGGTGACAACCGGCCGCCTGCTGCCGAATCAGGCCCAGGTCGCGTCCCTTGCCTCGGCGCTCCAGCGCGCGCAGCATCCGTTGGTCGTCGCCGGCGCCTTGCGCGACGGCGAGCGGCTCGCGCCCGCGCTGCACCGGCTCGGCCTGCCGCTTCTCGCCGAGCCCACGTCGCAGCTGCGACGTGTCGAATCCGGCACGGCCATCGAGTCGTACGAAGCGCTGCTGCGCGCCGGTTGGTCGTTGCAGCACGGGCCGGACCTGGTGATACGCATCGGCGCGACGCCGACCTCGCGCGTGCTGAACAGGTGGTTGGCCGCGGCGGCCGCCCCGACCTTTCTCCTCGACCCCGATCGCGCATGGCGTGACGAGGATCACGTGGCGACGAATGTCCTGGCGTGCGACCCGCAGCCGCTGCTCGAGGCGCTGCCCGTGGTGGAACGGGCCGGCTGGCGGGAAAAGTGGGTCGGCGCGGGCAAGCGCGCCACAGCAGCGATCGCGGCCACTCTGGTGTCAACGCCGCTTCACGAGGGTCACGTGGTCAGGGCGTTGAGCGCGCGGCTGCCGGACCCAGGGCAGGTCTTCGTCGGTTCGAGCATGCCGATCCGAGCCGCCGACAGCTTTTGGCCGCTCGTCCGCCCGCAGCAGCGGTTCTTTGCGAACCGCGGAGCGAGCGGGATCGATGGGCTGGTCTCCAGCGGCCTCGGTGTCGCCACAGGTCGCGATCCTTCGCCGACGGTATTGCTGCTTGGTGATCTCTCGCTCTACCACGACATGAACGGCCTGTGGGCGCTGCAGCGCCATGGAATCCGCGCGACGCTGGTGGTCTGTGACAACAATGGCGGCGGGGTCTTCAACTTCCTGCCGCAGGCGGAGCATCAAGACGTGTTCGAGGAGATCTTCGCCACTCCGTTGGGACTGGACCTGTCGCAGGTGGCGCGACTTTACGGGCTCGTGTACAGCCCGGTCTCAGACCGCTCCGGGCTCGAGCCGGCGATCGCCGATGCCATCGCAGCGCCGACACCCACGATGGTCGTCGTGCGCTTCAAGCGCGAGGACAGTGTCAGCGGGCAGCGTCTCTGTTGGGAGGCGGCAGCCTCAGCGCTGAAGGGTTAGCTACTCCTCGCGTAGGAAGTCGAGCACGAGCCGATTGAATTCGTCGGGGTGCTCGAGGTTAGGCAGGTGCGCCGCATCGTGGACCACCACCTTGCGCACGTGAGGCACCTTCTCCGTCAGCTCTTCGACCGCATCGAAGATCGTCGGCACGTCTTCATCACCGACCACCACCAGCGTGGGTGCGCTGATTTCGTGAAGTCGCTCGATGGCCGGCGGATCGAGCTCATCCTGCGGCGCAGCACTGAAATCGCTGTTGACGTTGCCGCCGTTCATCTCGAGGAACAGATCACGTAAGGGCTGCTTGACGTAGCCGCGTGGACGGCGCGGTCCATCCAGCCACAGGTGCATCTCGGCGCGATTTACAGCCTCCATGTCTCCAGCCTTGTCCGCTGCTTCAACCTCGCTCCAGAGCTCGGCGTATTTCTCGTCGAACTTCATGCCGCCGATGCCCGGACCAACGAGCACCAGCTTGGAGATGCGCTCCGGGTGTGCGAGCGCGAAATCGATCGCGAGACGGCCACCGATCGAGCACCCCACCAGATGAGTCGGCTTCAACGCCAGCTCCTTCATCAACCCCAGCACATCGGCCACGGGCGACCAGCGGCCTGGCGGAAGCTCGGACTTGCCGAACCCACGCATATCCGGCGCGATGACGTCGAAGTGCTTCGCAAGTCCCTTGACCTGCGGCTCCCACATGCGCGAATCGGCGACTCCCGCGTGAAGAAAGATGACCGGCATGCCATCGCCGGCGCGTTCGTAGTGGATGCGCGCGCCATGGATCGTTGTCTCCATCAGACGAGCGCCGTCAGCAGCGCCTTGAACTTGAGCTCGGTCTCTTCGAGCTCGCGCGCAGGATCGGAATCAGGCATCACCCCAACGCCGGCGTAGAGCCTCGCCCCGTCCTCCCAGAGCAGGCCGCACCGCAAAGCGACGGCAAACTCGCCGTCGCCGCGTCCGTCGATCCAGCCCACGCCACCGGCGTACCACCCTCGCTCCATGCTCTCGAGCTCGTCGATGAGGAGGTCGGCAGCCACCCGCGGCCATCCACCGACCGCGGGCGTCGGGTGCAGCGCGGCGGCCAGGGTCAATGCGTCGGCAGCCGGCGCGCTCAGCTTCGCCTCGACCGAGGTCGCAAGGTGCTGGATGTTCGTGAAGCGGGCGACCTCCGGCTCCCGCGCCGACACAACGGACGAGAGCGGGCGAAGCGCGTCCATGACGAACTTCGACACCAGCCGGTGCTCAGAGCGGTCCTTGGCGCTGAGCGAGAGCTGCCGACCCAGGCGGTCGTCCTCGGAATCGGTCGCGCCGCGGGCGACCGATCCTGCCATCGGCTGCGAAAACGCGTGGTTTCCGCTGCGCCTGATCAGGAGCTCCGGCGACGCTCCCGCAAACGCGGTCCCATCCGCGCCGGCGATGAGGTAGGTGAAGCAGGAGGGATAGGCGGCGCGCAGACCGCGCACGACCATTCCCGCCGAGACGACGCCATCGCCGCGGGCCAGCACCTCGCGCGCAAGCACGACCTTCTCGGCCTCGCCGCCCCGCAACCTTGCGGCGGCGCTTTCCACCGCCGCCGTCCACGCGAGCGGGTTGCGGAGCGGCGTGATGCTCAGCGTCCGCGCGCCCGGTGCGCGAACGGCGGTCGATCCGATGTCGAGGAGCGCTTCCGCGTCTGGCGTGGACGCGGTGACAAAGGTCCGTCCGCGGCGTCGCATCACAGCCAGCGCAGGGACGCGCACGAGGAGCGCGGGAAAGCCCGACCACGCCCCGCCTGGGTCCCGGTCCGGCCGGTAAGCAAACCCCCCGACGGCGATGGCGTCTTCAGAGCTCGCCACACGCCGCCACAAACGAGCTGCCGCGACGATGCGATTGGCGTCCTTCTCGAGATCGATCTGCCGGCCGCCAGCGTCTTCCAACGAGACGCCACCAGGCGCGGCGACGATATCGAACGCGCGCCCGATTGCAGCGACGCTGACGGCATCCGGCATCGGGCGCTCGATGAGCATCACCTCGTGGCCGGCGTCACGCGCTGCGCTGACCAGGTCCACCAGGTCGGGCGTGCGGTCGAGCTCCCATGTCCGGGCACTCAACTCCTCCCCATTCATGGGGAGGTGGCCGCGGAGCGGCCGGAGGGGCGGGCCTGCGGCTCGCTTCAACCTTTTTTCTCGATGTGTTCGCGCGCGGCGCGGAGCAATGTGCGCTCGAAGTGGTGGCGGACCAGCGTCCCGCTCGCTTCGAGCAGGTCGTTGAAGGTCTGCAGCAGCTTGCGTTCGGCGGCTTCGGTCTCGCCGCCCTCAGCCTGGATCCGCTCGCGCACGTAGCGGTCGAAAAGGTCGACCGCCTGCCGCGCCGTCCGGTCCACCGCGGCGGCATGGTCCTTGCCGAGCTCCATCAGCGCGCCAAGCGGAACCCCCGCCGAGATGAGCTTCATCCCCGCGGCGATTGCGTCCAGGTCGTCGGCAGGGTAGAGGGGCTCTTCGCCGCCCGTGATCGGGACCAGAAGCCCGGCTTGCTCGAGGCTGACCAGCAGGGGCTCGGCGACCCCACTCCGCTCGGCCAGCTCGCTCAGCGTCAGGGTCTGGGGGGCCGCGGGATGCGTGACCGCGGCGACGAGCGCTTCATCGGATGCCTCAAGCTCCCCGGCCAGGAAGCGCTGGATCACGGTGAGGGTGAACCCCTGCTGCTGGAGCTCTTTGATGCGCTTCAGCCGCTCCACGTGCGCGTCCCCGTAGAAGGTCACCCGGCCTTCCCGCCGGGGCGCGTCGAGGAGGCCTTTGCCCTGGTAGAAGCGGATCGTGTCCACGGCCACGCCGGCCGCCCTCGCCAACTGTTCGATCCGATACTCCATGAGTACTTACTCTAACGATCGACTACGGCAGCAATTCCTCTGCTTCATCCATACGTGTTCCAGTAGTACATCCGGTCGAGCCAGCCGGGGTCGGCCCGGTAGGCGCGGGCAAAGAACTCCACCGAGTCGACGTAGTTGTAGTCGAGGTTGTAGTGCCAGATCGCCGTTCGCATGTCGTATGGGGCGCCGTAGTGGACGAGGTAGCGCGCGGCGGCAAGGACGGCGGCGTGGGGATCCATGATGTTGCCGCCGTTCCCGTAGTTCTTCCACGTCGAGGGCAGGAACTGCATGGGACCCATCGCGCCCGCTGTGGACGGCCCGTTGACGCGCCCGAAGTTGCTTTCGATGAAGTTGATCGAGGCGAGGTAGCTCGCGTCGACGCCGTACAGATTCTGGGCCTCCCGGTAGTAGGAGCGGAGCGAGGCCAGCGGCGCCGCGTCGGAGTAGGGGTGCGTGAAGTGCACATTGACCAGGTAGTACTGGTCGATGCCGGCAAGGATGTACAGGGAGTGCAGGCCGGCGATCGAATCGCTCAGAGGTCCTTGCACGCCGGATGGCAAGAGCGGGATGACCGCTGACTCCACACTCGCATATCCGGCAAGCTCGTAGACGCGCAGCTCCTCCTGGCGCGCGGCCTGCCGGAAATTGAAAGTCGCTGAGGCGATCGCGAGCTCGTGACGCATCGTCTCGGCCAGCCCAACCGGTTTCTCAGCCGCCAGCGCCTGCAGCCGGCTCCCGGCGTCGCGCATCGCGAGCTCGGCGGAGATGATGCGAGCAGCCTCGTGGTGGGCGTTGGGCACCGCGCCAGGATCCTGCGCGCCGGCCTGGATCGGCCAAGCCGCCACGACGGTGGCGATCACAAACGACGCCGCGCGTCGGCTCAGGCCGTCTGCTCCGATTGCGCGATGGCAGGTCGTACGTCGGGGATCGCAGGCAGCTCGGGCGGGTAGGGGTCGGCCGCCGTCGGTTCGCGCAGACCGACAGAATCAAGCAGCCCGCTGATCTCATCGCCCACGAGCTCACCCTGGACGATCAACGCTTCCGCCGCTTGGTCGATGGCGTCCTTGTTCACGTTCATGAGTCGCCAGTCGTCGATGTAGGCTGCGCCCAGTAGCTGCGCGACCACCCGCCGGCCGCGCGGGTTGTTCAGCACGGCGCCCTGCCAGGTGCCCTGAGCGTGGAGCCCCGCGGGGATTTCCGCGACCGAGATCAGCTGCTCCCCGATGCTGATCGCCTTAGCCGACATCTCGGGTGTGAGCCTGTCGGGACCCATGCCGATCGTGCCGACCATGCGGCATGCGATGGCGGTCGCGCTGCTCAGGTCTCCGAACACACCGCTCGTGTTCTCGCCATAAAAGACGTGCTCGCAGGCAAGCGAGCCGAGGAAGTGCCGGAGGTCGGCAGCAAGCTGCGATCGGAATTCCAACCACTCTTCTTCGGTCGGCAGCGCCTTGTGATAGCCACCGATCTCACCGTGCGTCGTCGCGCGTCGGCGGATTGAGAGGCGCACGTGCGCGTGATCGGTCTTGAAGAAATGCGAAGCCACTGCGTGGCCCAGCTCATGCCTCGCCACGGCGATCTTGTCGCGCTCGGTGTACTCCACCGGGATTGCGAGTCCCGCCTCGACGTTGCCCATCGCCTCCCGGATGTCTGCCCACGTGAGCTGGTCGCGCCCATCGTTAAAGGCGTAGAGCAGCGCGAGCGATAGGACTTGCTCGATGTCGGCCGGGGAGTACTGCTCCGTGATCCGCGCAAACTCATCGCGCCGGCTTGGCGTGTCGAGCGCCGGATCGTGCTGCTTCTTGTCGAAGTAGAGCGCCGCGATGTCCTTGCGGTCCTCTCGATTGGGGAGCCGGAACACGATCTGGCGACCAAACCGACCAGGTCGAGTCAACGCTTCGTCCATGACGGAGGGTCGGTTCGTGGCGCCGATGAACATGATGTTGTAAGCGGGAGCCTTGAGCGCCGGGATGCGAAGGCTCACCTTGCTGCCATTGGCGCCAATCACGCGAGGAATGAACAGCCCATCGAGGGTGAGGTTGATAAGGCCACGGCCCTGCCTGACGAAAAATCCCGGGTTGTCGATTCCGTCCATCAGGACGAGGAGCATGTTCAGCCCAAGCTGACCTCCGCCCATCATTCCCATCATTCCGCCCATCGCACCGCCGCCCTGGCCCGAGCGGCGTTGGCCGAGGGCGTCAATCTCGTCGATGAAGACGACGCAGCCGCCCCACACCTTGGCTCGCTTGCGAGCCGCGCGCACCATCAGGTACACGCTCAGCGCGTCGATGCCGAGGAACATGCCGGCGAACGAGCCGCCGTTGGCGATATAGATCGGAACGTTCAATGAAGACGCAATCGCCTTGGCCAGCATCGTCTTGCCGGTGCCGGGGGGGCCGACCATCAGGACGCCCCGCTCGCGCTTGCCGCCCGCCTTGACAAACATCCGGCCGTGTTCGATGAGGTCGAGGATGCGGCGCATCTCTTTGACCGCGGCCTTCTGCCCGCGCACGTCCTCGATGCTGACCCCGAAGTTGGCATCGTCGGGGTTGATGATCGTCTTGCCGATGCGCGTGTAGATGTAGAAGGGGCCGAAGAACAAGAGGAAGTTCGCGCCCAGCAAGAAGAACAGATAGATGAGCTGCGTGAAGACCTGGGCAAGCAGAGCGGGCAGCGTCGCGATCGCGTCCTCAGGCGCCAGCCCGAAGATGTAGTACATGGCCACGAAGTAGATGGCCGGGATCGCACCCACGAAGAGGGCACGGCGCCAGAAAATCGCGCGGTTGGTTTCGACGGTGCGCTTACTCGTGTCCGCCTCGGGCGTCATGCGCTCGCGGACGATCAACGAGCGGCGCACGATGCTCAAGATGCCGCGGGCAAGCAGCATCGCCAACACCGCGTAGGCGAGTGACCAGCCGATGCCGAGCTGCAGCGCGATCAACCCGAAGGCAAACGCCGAGGCGCCGACGAAGAAAGTGAAGATCCAGAAGATGATCACGGCCGCGTCAGCTCCTTATGGGCGCCGGGATTCCGAACGGCGAGAAACACCACGATAGCGAGACCGAGCGCGATTAGCACGTCTCCGATGCTGTACGCCTCCGGCAGGGGCCCCAGCTTGATCCAATCGCCCAGAAGGTTGAGGTGCGTCGCACTGCTCATGACGGTGTACTGTCCGAGGTTTCCTCGCTGGATCAGCGAACCCGCGAGTTCCGGGGCAACCGGCATGTGGGCTCCGTTGAACAGGATCACCAGCAGGTTCAAGGACGCGCCCACCGCGATCAGCCAGATGCCGCGGACGCGATCGAAATGCCAGACCGTCCACGCGATGATCGCCGCAAGCGCAACCAGATATAGGTATTGCGCGCCTGCGATCGCGTTCAGCGGTGTCAGCAGAACCGCCTCGCGAACCACGATCACAGCCACGATCACCCATGGCCAGCGGAACTTGAGCCCGGCGAGGTTGGTGAGGTTTCCGCCGGTGAGCAGACCGAACACCAGACCGAGGACGATCGCGGAGACCCAGAGCATGGCGGGTCGCTACTCGGCGGCGAGTCGAGAGGCCGCCCCCGCGAGCACCTTCACGCCGACAGGCAGCGCGCTCTCGTCGATGCGAAATCCCGGCGAGTGGTGCGCAGGCGGAGTGTCGCCCTCCGGCCGCGCGCCGAGCATGAAGTAGCAACCGGGAATTCGGGTCAGAAACTCGGCGAAGTCATCGCTCACGGTCAACGGACGGCCGAGCACGGTCGCCTTATCGCCGATCAGCTCCTCACCGACCTCGAGGACTTTGCGCGTCACGTTCGGCTCGTTCATCAGCGGTACTGTGCCGTGCACGAGGTCGACGTTCGTGTTCACCTCGAACTCGGTCTCGGTCTCGTGCAGCAGGTCGTGGAGGCGATCCAGCGCCTGCTCGCGGAGCGAGGAGTCGAACGTGCGCAGGCTGCCCTGGACCAGGACGCCGCGCGGGATTATGTTCCACGCGCCATCGCTGCTGATATTGCCGACCGTCGTATGGCACTGCACGCCCTCGTGCTCGAGTCCTTCGACGACCGTGTGCAGTCGCTCGACGAAGAAAGCCTGGGCGGCCAGCACGTTGCCGCGGCGGCCCATCATTCCGCCGTGACCGCCGGGTCCGGAGAACTTCACGTCGAACGCGTCGGAGCCGGCCCACAGAAGCCCGGGCCTCGTCACGACCGTTCCAGGCTGCATGAAGCTGACGATGTGCAATCCGACGACGACGTCCGGCCGCTGCTGCTCCAGCAGGCCGCGCGCGATCATCGCTTTGGCGCCTTCGACGATCTCCTCGGCCGGTTGAAAAACAAAAAGGTATTTGCCGTTGACGTCCCAGATCCGGTCGATCAGGGTCCTGGCGACGCCGAGCATGATCGCCATGTGGGCGTCATGGCCGCACGCGTGCATCCGCCCGTCGGTGCGTGAGTGAAAGTCGACACCCGACTCTTCGTGGATGGGCAGCGCGTCGATGTCCGCGCGAAGCATGACCGTCTTGCCCGGGCGGCCGGTGTCCAGCAACGCGACCGCGCCCGTCTCGGTCGGACAGGTCTCCAGATCGAGTCCGAGCTCGCGCAGCCTTTCCTTCAAATAGAGCGTCGTCTCGTGCTCGCTGAAGCTGATTTCGGGGTGCTTGTGAAAATGCCGGCGCAGGTCGACCACGTCATCGAGCACGGATTTGCTCGGCAGAGGCGTCGTCGCGTGTTCGTCAGGCATGGACGGCCACCAGGCTGTACCCGCGTGCGGAGGCATGGACGAACGTAGCGCCGAGACCGGGCTCGAGCTCGTCCAGCCGGCGCCGCAAGGTCAGCAACGCTGAGTGCACGGTCGAATGGGCGGCGTTGTTGCGAAACAGACCGGCCTGGATCAGGTCCCGCGCCGTCGCCGGCTTGGAACCCTGGGCGAGGAACAGCACGAGCGCGGCCTGCTGCTGCGTGAGGCGAGCTTCCCGCTCGCCCAGCCGCACTGTGCGCCGTGTCGGATCGAACTCCAGCCTGCCGAAACGGTAGCTCCCGGGCCGGCCTGTTCCCCGCTCGACGAGCCGGGCCGCCAGGTCGGAGTAGATGTGGGCCATGGGCACGTTGCCCTTGACGAAGTACGAGCTCGCGCCGAGCTCGTAGGCGCGTCGGATGGACGCGGAGTTGACCTGGGCCGCGGACAGCACGATCACTGGAAGGCCGGGATGGTGCTCGCGGATCCAGGTCAGGAGCTCGAAGCCCGAGTCCTCTCGCTCGTCCAGGACGAGGTCGAGCAGCACCGCTGCCACGCGCTCGTGCTCGAGGAGCTCTTGCGCCTCGGAGACGGAGGCGGCAACCGAAGGCCGGTAACCGAGATCGTGTAGGTCGATCCGCAGTTGCTGGAGCATTGCCGCCTCGTCCTCGACGACTAGGACAGACGAACCCAGGACATCGGCCGGCCGGTACACTTCCAGGCCGGGCGGCAGCGGCGGTAGACGCACCTCGCGCCTGACAGCGTTGTGGATTTCACGGGTCCGGCTTCGATTTTCCAAGGCCACCCCTACATTATTTTTTACGAAGATTGACTACAGTAAAATGCCCAAGTACGACTGGGGCACCGCATACTTTGTGCCGGGCCTGACGTAATTGGAAAAACAAAGGGGTAAATTGGGGATGACGTGGAGATTCAAGGTCCAGAGCGTGGTATTCGCGACTGTCGCGCTGGGTGCGTTGGCGGCCGCCTCCGGAGCGGGCTGGACAGACATCTGGGCGGCCTTCTCGTCCTTCGGCTGGTAAGCAACTAATCAGAGTCCCGGCGCTCCCTCGAGCGCCGGATCGCGACCGGCAGCAGAGCGTAGAGATCTGCCCGGTCGACGGCTTTGCTCATGTATCCGACCACATCCGGATCATCGGTCCCCGAGGGGAAGACCGGGTAGGCGGTGTAGAAGATCACCGGCACCTTCTGACCCCGCACGCGCAGCTCGGTCAACAAGCCCCAACCGTCCATCGGTTCAGGAAGCATCAGGTCGATGATCGCCACCTCCGGTTTATCCGCCTGGGCGCGGACCAGAGCCTGGTCGGCGTCCTCGGCCATCGACACTTTGTAGCCAAGCATCTTGAGGTCGGTCTCGAGGATGACCCGCCACGCACGCTCGTCGTCCACCACGAGCACGGTGGACCCGCGAAGGTCTTCTGGGGTAGGCGGGATCGGTTTCGGCGGTGTGAACGGCATGGCGCCTAGGGTTCCTCGCCTTCGCTCAGGCCGCTCAGGTCGCGCGTACGCTTGGGAATTCCGAAGCGGCCCACTCTTGGCGCAGTATATCCGTGGCAATGGCCACCTCCGCCCGACGTAACAAAAGCCCGCATCGCTCGCCCAGCGTGGTGACGCGCCCTGTCGCGCGCCCCAAATCGACGCCCATGGCGCAAGCCAACGGCAAAACCGGGCCATCGGTCAGCGCACTCGTCCACGAGCTCGGGACATGCGTCACCGAAGCCGACCTCCTGCAGGTGCTTTACCGCGGTCTCCAGGGCAAATTCGGCTACGACGCCATCAACCTGCAGGTGCTCGAGCGAGAGGGCTGGTACCACTCGCAGCCGATCGACTCCGGCGTGCTGCAGGACGTGCGCCGCCGGCCGGTCCGCGAGTCCTCGTACGCGCGCCAGTTCGCCAATCCGAAAACTACGGTGCTGCCCATCGAGTCAACCCGGCAGGAGTTTGGCAAAGGACCCGGCGGCAGCGTGCGCAGCAAGATGGCGATCTGGGTCCCGGTCACGCACCAGGGCGAGCTGATCGGCAGCGTCATCTACCACACGTATCGAAAGCGGCGAGTCCCGCCCGCCGAGCAGGAGTTCCTCGAGGACGTCCACCTGCGGTTGGGCGTCCTCCTCGCGAACGCCTCCCTCAACGAGCTGACCAGGAACCAGGCGCGCCGCCTGCAGGCGCTCAACGGAATCGCGCGCGCGATGACCTCGACGCTCGATGAGACCACCGTTCTGACCGGTCTCTACGGCACGTTGCGCGAGCTCTTGCCGGTGGACTCACTCGAGATGGTGACCCTGCCGGAGGACAACGACCGCGCGCGTTACCTCCGTATCGCGGGCGACGAGGCTCCGGCCTCACGCTGGCTGCCGGCGCGCTCTCAGCTTGCCGCCACAGCCCGCACCGTCGTTGCAGGCAACAAACCGGCGATCGCCCACGACCCGCACTCGTCGCTGTGGGTCCCGCTCAAAGAAGGCGGTATCGCGCGGGGTGCCCTGGGCATCAGGTGCTCGCGCCCGTACGCCTACGAAGATTCGACCGCCGCGTTTCTCGAGCTCGTATGCGACGAGGTGGCTCTCGCCCTTCGCAACGCGCGCAGCTACGAGGCGATCGAGGACCAGCGCCGCCGCCTGGAGGTCGTCAACTCGGTCGGACGCCGGCTTGCGTCCAGCCTCGACCGCTGGTCGATCATGCGCACCCTCCGCGAGGAGCTCTCGGCCAACCTGACGTTCGACGGATTCATCCTCGCCGCGATCACGCAGACCGCGGAAGGTCCGGTGGCCGAGGGCTACCAGTACGTCGGTGGGGTGGAGGAGGTCGTGCCGCCCGTCGCGCTGGCTGTCACAGGCCCCTCGCGCGAGGCCTACGAGTCGGGGAAGCCGGTCCTCGTGCGCAAGTCGCCATGGGCGCGGACACTTGAAGGCAAGGAGCTCGAGCGCGAGGTGTGGACGGTTGCCCAGGGCGCGGCCGTCTTCGTCTCCGGGCCACCCTCCGACAACCGCCGTGTTTCCAGGTCGTTCGTCTGGGTGCCCGTCCTCAGCGGCGACCGGATCACGGCCATGCTGTCCCTGCAGTCCTACACCGAGGACGCGTTCGACGACTGGCACGTCAAGCTCCTGCAGGACGTCGCGGCGCATGTCAGCCTCGCCCTCGCCAACGCCGACCACTTCGCGCAGGCGCAGACGGAGCGCGCCAGGCTCGAGGCGCTGCACCTGCTCGAGATGGGCGTTGCCAGCGCGGCCGACGAACGTCAGCTGGCGGAAGCGGTGTTCGCGGTGGTCGGTGACTACCTCGGGGCAACGCATATGGTGCTCGGGTATGTCGACGTGGCCGGCCTTGTGGCGGGATTCGCAGCAGCGCATGGCGAGCCATCGACACCGATCGGACCGGTCGCCATCGAGAATGCGCCCTTCTTCCGGCGCATGATCGAGGGTGGAACAGACGTCGTGGAGGCTGTGGCGCATGAGCCCGCAGACCTCGGTGGTCCAATCGGCAGCTACCTGTTCTCGCGCTCGCCCAGCCACGTGGCTTGGGCGCCCATCACCCAGAACGATCGCGTCGTCGCGGGCCTGGCGGTCATGAGGAACGACGGCGCCAAGTTCCAGGCCACACATCTCAAGCTGCTCGAGTCCGCTATGCCGGTGGTCGGGATCGCGCTGCGCACGATGCGCCTCCATCACGCGAATGAGCTCGCCCTTGCACAGTCGGTCCGCATCCAGGAGCTCGCCGCGCTCGCTGGGCACGAGTTGATGAGCGTTGTGGCGAACATCGCAGACCAGGCCCGGACGATGCTCGAATGCGCCGGCGCAGTGTGCTGGGCCTTCGACACCGAGGGTCGTGTGACCGCGACGCGCGGCAGCGGTGACGCCGCGGCCGAAGAGGTTCTGGCCTGGGCAGGGCTCAACGCGGACGACCGCGTGGCACCCGCCGGGATCGTCAGCGGCACCGCGCATGACTACGCGTGGAACATGGTTCCCCTCTGGTACGGCGACCGCCTCGTCGGTGCAATCGGTGCGGTCCATGCCTCGACCCTCGTGCCGGAGCCGAGCGCGGCGGCGCTGGACTTCGCGCGCCATGCCGCGGTCGCGATCGAAAACGCCCGCCTGGTGGCGGAGACGCGAGGCCGCATCCGCACGCTCGAGGCCGTCGCGGCGTTCGCTGAGCTCACCCCGACCGAACCTGACCGCGCGCGCGCAGAGATGGGCCGCCTGGTCAACCGCGCCCTGGCCGGGTCGCAGGGCGAGCTGTGGTTGCTCGAGGATGGCGAGCTTGTGCGCCGCTCCGACAACGGCGACGCCTTGCCCAGGGTGCCGGTCACCGACAGCGCGCAGCTGCTCCGCGCTCTGACGTCGGCTGCCGGCGCGCGCCGCCTCCGTGCGCTTCTCGACCTGCTCGGTGCTACGCCTGATGCCTTCGCGATCCCGATCCAGGTGGAAGGCCGGCTCGCGGGTCTTCTCGTCGCGAGAATCACCTCAGGCGGCGCCGAGACGCGAAGGCTCGCCGCGGTGCTGGCCGGCCAGGCGGCGGTGCTGCTGGGCCAGCTCGAGCTGGTGGACGCCCTCGACCGCGAGCGCCGGATGATGAACGCGATCCTGCGCCACTCGCCAGTCGGCGTGATGCTCGAGGACGCGGCCGGGCGGATCGTTTACGCGAACCCCGAGATCGAGGCGATCTACAGCCTCCAGGCATCCGAGATGCCAGGACGCAAACCGGACGAGGTGTACGCCGCGGCAGGCGCGATCCCGGGCGAGGACGGCGAGGCAGACGGCACGATCGAGCTGCGGATGCGCGATCCGGACCGCACGGTGCACGTGCGCCGGGTGGTGATCCCCGGTCTCGAAGGTGAGCCGGCCGGCGTGCTCACCCTGCACGAGGACGTGACCGTGCAGCGCCAGGCCCTCGAAGCCAAGGATTTGATGCTGCGGGCGATCGGCCACGAGGTGCGGAGCCCGGCGGCCGCGATGAAGAACACGCTGGCCGGGATCATGCAGTGGGACGAAACGATCGACACGCTGGGGCGGAGGACGCTCCTCCAGGAAGCGTACGAATCATCGGACCGGTTGCTGAGCCTGGTCGAGAGCCAGCTGATCATCGCCAAGCTGGAGACCCGGCATTTCGAGCCGACCCCGGGGCCGGTGGACCTCGCGTCCGCCCTGCCAGGTGTGATCGCGGTCCTGAATCACCGCTACGCCGAGCGGACCGAGGCCGTCCAGGTCAACATCCCCGACAACCTACCGCCCGCGTTCTGCGAGCCGGCCCACCTAGCGCAGGTCCTCACCAACCTGATCGGCAATGCCCTTGAGTACACGAGCAGCTCTGTCCAGGTCGAGGCTCGCCAGGTCCAGCGCGGCTGGCTCGAGGTGACGGTCGCCGACAACGGACAGGGACTGCCGGCTGGCACGCTCGACACAGTGTTCGAGAAGACCGGTCCGGCGGGCCGCAGCCGCTCCCAGGGCGGGCTTGGCCTGGGACTGTATCTCTGCAGGTTGGTGGTCGAGCGCTCGTTCGGCGGACGGATCTGGGTCGCCGCAAGCGACAAGCGCGGCACCACCTTCCGCTTCACCGTCCCCGCGCGGATCCGCACCTAAAAAGACACGGATGGGCCGCCAGCCGAGCCCTCCGGCCGCGTTAGAGACTTCTATGAGCGCCGTTGCGCCGATGTGGGTCCGGGTCGGCGGCGGCCTGGAGTCCGTCCCCGATCACCAGCGGCACGGCCCTGCCGACCAGCAGTTCCCGCCCCCCGGGGGGCCGTGGGAGGCCCTCTTGCTAAACGGTCGCCTTGTCGGCTGGGCGGAGCACGGAGGGCTGCGGGTGGCCAGGCAGTCCGCGGAGCTTGGTGAGCGGTTCGCGCAGGAGCATCGCGACTACCTGCTGGGACGGCTGGGCCACAAGCTCCGTTCGTCGGTGCTTGCGCTCCAGGAGTCAGCGAGACAGGCGGCGTTCGGCCGTCCGGACATGCTCGAAGGTTTGTTTGAGCAGGCGCAGGAGGTGGGGCGGCGTGCGGCCGGGCTGGAGGCGGCCGCGGTCGAGCCGAAGGACGGGGCTCGCGGCGTTGTCCTCGGCGCGGTTCTCAATCTCTCCCTTCCGACCGCCACGCGCAACGTGCCGGCCGACGCGTCCGTCCTCGGCTCTGAGACGCTCCTCGTCGAGGCCTTCAGCCACGCGCGTGACTGGTTGCTGGGAGACTCGCTCAGCGTGACCGCGCAGCCCCTTGGAGCGTGGTGGAAAGTCAGCCTGACCAGCGTGGGCGAGCGCAAACCGCTCCCGGTTCCCGAGCTGGGCGAGCCGCTCGTGCGCCTGATCGTCGACACGCAGCTGGACGGGTGGCTCGACACGAGCCGCACCGACGGCGCCGACCTGTTCCTGCCCGCCTACCGCCCGCGTTAGGAGTGGCTCAGGTTTCGCGCATGGTCGCCCCCAACCCGGGGCCGTACACCGGGCCGGGCACCAACACGTGGATCGTGGACGCGGGCCCAGTCGTCGCCGTGATCGACCCCGGCCCAGACGACGACCGTCACCTCGCGGCGCTCAACAAGCGCCTCGCCCAGCGCACGGTGGGCGTCGTCCTCGTCACCCACTCGCACCCCGACCATCTGCCTCTCGCGGACCGATTTGCCACGCAGCATGGGGCGACCGTGCGCCGATACCCCGACCTTCACGACGGCGACATCGTGCGGGTCGGCAACCTCAACATCACCGCGCTCTATACGCCGGGGCACAGCGCCGATCACCTCGCGTTTTTGCTGGCGCTGGATGGCGCCCTGTTCACCGGCGATTTGATCCTCGGCCAGGGCAGCTCGATGGTCACCTACCCGGAGGGCGATGTCGCCGCGTACCTGCGATCACTGGAACGGTTGGCTGCGCTCCAGCCGCGGATACTTTTTCCTGGGCATTGGGATCCGGTGCCCGACGCGATGGCGAAGATCGAGGAGTACCGCAAGCATCGCCTGGAACGCGAGGCGCAGGTGCTCGCGGAGGTCCAGCGCGGAGGCGGCACCGCCTTCGAGCTGACGCGCCGCGTGTACGGCCAGCTCGACGAGAAGTTGATGTTCGCGGCCGAGATGACGATGCGTGCGCACCTGAAGAAGCTGGTCGACGACCGCGCGGTGCGCGAACGCGGTGACTTCTACGAACCGTCGGTAACCTAGGCGCGGTCATGGATCCGAAGCCGCCGATTCTGTCGCTGTCCGCCACCGAGCTCGAAAAGTGGCTCGCGGACCACGACGCCCCCGAGTACCGCCGCAAGCAGGTCTGGACCTGGCTGGCGCGCGGCGCGTCCAGCTTCGGCGCGATGCGCGATGTGCCCAAGGCCTTGCGCGACGAGCTCGATCGAGAGTTCCGCATCACCTCGCTGCATCCCATCGCGGTCTCGCAAGCCGACAACGGACTCACCACGAAGACTCTTTTCGAGCTCGACGGTGGCCACTCGGTCGAGGCGGTCGTGATGCGCTACTCCGACCGCTCCACGCTTTGCATCTCGTCGCAGGCGGGCTGCCCGATCGGGTGCCCGTTCTGCGCCACGGGGAAATTCCCATTCGGTCGCAACCTGAACGCGCACGAGATCGTCGAGCAGGCGGTCGACGCCGTGCGACTGCTGGCGGTGGAGGGCCGGCGCCTCTCGCACGTCGTCTTCATGGGCATGGGCGAGCCGATGGCGAACTACCGTGCGGTCGTCGAATCGGTGCGCCGGCTCAGCGATCCGGACCTCCTCGCGATCAGCCCGCGGAGGATTGTTGTCTCGACGAGCGGTCTCATTCCTCGCATCGAGCAGCTGGGGAGCGAAAACATTCCCGTAACGCTCGCCATCTCGCTGCACGCGGCCCGCGACGAGTTGCGTGACGTGCTCGTGCCGATCAACCGCAAGTACCCGGTGCGCGAGCTGGTCGACGCGGCCCAGGGTTACGCGGACAAGACCGGCCGGCGGGTCAGCTACGAGTGGGTGATGCTCGCCGGCGTCAACGACACCGAGCGCGATGCCAAGGAGCTTGGTGTTTTGCTCAAACGAAAGCTGGCGCACGTCAACCTCATCCCGTTCAACCCGGTCGAGGACACGCCGTACCGTGCGCCGGACCGCGCTTCGATCCGATCGTTCAAAGCGTTGGTCGAGGCGCAGAGCCTCAACGTGACCGTGCGCGACACGCGCGGACGCGAGGCGGACGCCGCCTGCGGGCAGCTCCACGAACGCGTGATGCGAAACAAGCTCGTACCGGTTTCCTGACGCATGCTTTTCGCCGGGACGTCCGGCTTCAGCTACCCGACATGGAAGGGCAAGTTCTATCCCGCGACGCTCGCCGGCTCGAAGATGCTGGGCTTCTACGGCGAGCGGCTCAACGGCGTCGAGCTGAATGGAAGCTTCTACCGCACCCCGCCTGAATCGACGCTGCTCAACTGGGCCGTGCAGACACCACCCGGATTCCGCTTCTGCATGAAAGCGAACCGCGGACTCACGTACTCAGCCGAGGCGTTCGACAAGGTCGGCCTGGCGCGCATCTTCACCGAACGCATCGCGATCCTCGGCGACCGGCTGGGGCCGGTCCTGCTGCAGTTCCCGCCCACCCGGCAAAGGAACGTCGGATTGCTCGACTCTCTGCTCGGGGCGCTCGGCCGGCCGGCGGCCGCCGAGTTCCGGCACGAATCCTGGTTCGACGAAGAGACCTACGGCGTCATCCGGCAACACGGCGGGGCGCTGGTCGTGACCGACGAGGCAAAGTGGCCACGCGCACCGCTTGTCGACCTCGGGTCGCTGGCGTACTTCCGCCTACGCCGCGGATATACGACTGCGTCGTTGCGCCCGTGGATCGAAGATATCAAGGCCGCGGTCGCGACCCACGACGAGGTCCACGTCTACTTCAAACACGACTCGGGGTCGCCGGCGCTTGCGCGGCGCCTGCTTGGGCAAGCCGGAAAAGAACGGGTATCGCGATGATCGCGATGACGACCATTAGCGCGGACGCAAGCTGGGCCTGCCGCAGGCTGAGGAACACGGCGGGGTCGGTGCGCAGGTAGCTGAGAAAGAAGCGACCCGCCGCGTAGACGCCGAGATAGATCAAACCCAGGACGCCGCTCGGCAGTCGCGCTTTCAGCCGCTGGTGGAAGGGAAGCAGCGCGCCAAGGACGAGAAGGCACAGCACCATCTCGTACGCGACCTCTGGGTGGACGACCTTGCCGGGCTCGCCGAGGGTGTTCTGGTTGACGTACTCGACGCCCCAGGGAAGATTGGTCGGCGAGCCGTGGTGCTCGCCGTTCACGACGTCCCCGATGCGGCCGATCGCGAGCCCGATCATCGCGCCGGGGCCGCCGGCGTCGATGATCTTCCAGAACGAGAACTTCGACCGGCGCGCCCAGATGTAGGCGCCCACCATTGCCCCGAAGAGCCCGCCCCACTGGCTGATGCCGCCCTCGGTGAGAGCGAACATGCGCAGCAGGTTGCCCGAGAAGATTCGGAAGTTCTCCCACACGTATAGAAGACGCGCGCCGATCAAGCCGACCACGACCATCCAGGCGAGGCCGTCGCCCGTCCCGCGCAGGTTGGGTACGTCCTTATCGAGCAGCCAAAAGCCGAGGCGCGCCGCCGCGAGGATGCCGAGGACCGAGAACACGCCATGCCACGTGATGAGGAAAGGCCCGATGCGGGCGAGATTGGGGTCGAGGTCGATGATGATGGTGAGCAGCATCAGTCCCGCGCATTGATCGCGCGCTGCAGACGGAACAGCGCGACGTCCTTCGGCAGCAGGGCGATCGTGAAGTGGATCGGCAATGAGACCCTCTTGCCGGTGAGGATGTCTCGCAACGGGTTGTAGAACTTGCCCTTGCCGACGCCGGACTCGGCGACGGCTTTTTCGAGCGCGGCTTCGATCGGCTCGGGCTCCCACTCCACGTGTTGCACGGCTTCGATCGCCATCCCCACGCGTGGTGCGACTTCTCCGTCGATCGCAGGGGGATGCGGGTCCGTCCACAAGTAGTCGAGATAGTCGACCGCCTGCGCAAGCTTGTGCAGCCGCGTCTTCAGCGCGGGCACCGCGCGTTGGAGTGTCGATTCGTCGACCTGGGGCACGAACGGCTTGATCCTCCGCGCGAGCTCTTCATCGGAAAGGGCGCGGATGTACTCGCCGTTGATCCAGTTGAGCTTCTCCCAGTCGAAACGCGCGCCCGCATGCTGGACGCGCTCGAAAGTGAAGGCACCGACGAGCTGCTCGATCGTGAAGATCTCCTGCTCGGTGCCGGGGTTCCAACCCAGCAGCGCGAGATAGTTGATCAGAGCTTCTGGCATATACCCCTGCTCGCGAAAGAGAGCGAGGTTGCTCTCGGGGTGCTTGCGCTTGGACAGCTTGGAGCCGTCCTGGGCAAGGATCAGCGGCATGTGCGCATACGCCTCGGGCCGCTCGTAGCCCAGCGCGTCGATCAGCATCAGCTGATATGGCGTGTTGGAGAGGTGCTCCTCGCCGCGGATCACATGCGTCATCTTCATGAGCGCGTCATCCACTGGGCTGGCGAACTGATAGGTCGGATAGGTGTCCGATTTGATGATGATGAAGTCACCGATCAGGTCGCCGTCGAAATGCATCTCACCACGCACCATGTCGCGGAACTTGATGTCACCGCCTGGGACCTTGAAGCGCACGGCGAAGACGGTGCGACCCTCGGGCGGGTTGTTCAGGCAGCGCCGCGAGTATTTGTAGGCGCGCTTTTCAAGCTGCGCCTGCTTGCGCTCCGCCTCCAGCTCTTCGGTCGTGCAGTAGCAGCGATACGCCCTACCGTCTTTGATCAGGCGCGCCGCTTCCTCACGGTACGTGTCGAGCCGCTCCGACTGGCGGTAAGGCTCGTAGGGTCCGCCCTTGTCGGGACCCTCGTCCCAATCGAGACCGAGCCAGCGCAGGCTTTCATAGATCAGCTGCTCGTACTCGGGTCGGTTGCGCTCCATATCGGTGTCGTCGATGCGGAGGGTGAAGGTGCCACCGCGCTGGCGCGCGAACAGCACGTTGTAGAGAGCGGTGCTCGCGGTGCCGAGATGCGCGAAACCCGTCGGGCTCGGCGCGATCCTCACTCGAACGGGGTCGGACACCGCCATATCCTACGAAGTGTCTTGCGACGGAGAATCGAAGCAGAAGATGCAAGAAGGCTCCGGCCCAAGACACTCAGTGCCCAGTCCCGGATTGCTGGCGCTCGTTGGCGGCGACGAGTTCAAGCCGGGCAACGAAGAGCAGGACCGGATGCTCGTCGCGGCGGCCAGAAAAGGCCCTGCCTACGTCGTGCCGACGGCGGCGGCCAGGCAGGGGCCGGAGCAGGCAGTCGAACACGCGACCGGCTGGTTCCGCTCGCTCGGCCTCGCGCTAGAGGAGCTGCCGGTCCTCAAGCCGGCCGACGCCAACTCGAAAGAGCTTGCCGCGCTAGCCCGCGGCGGAGGATTTTTCTACCTGGTCGGCGGAGACCCCGGCCTCGTCGCTCGGGTGCTGCGCGACTCGCGTGTCTGGACGGCCATCTTCGAAGCGTGGCGGGACGGCGCGTCGCTCGCGGGATCGTCAGCGGGCGCGATGGCCTTGTGCAGCCACACGCTCATCCGGGCCAGCTGGCCGAACCGCTTCCACAGGCGTCCGAGCGAGGCCCTGGGCGTCATCCCCAACACGGCGGTGCTTCCACACTTCGACACGTTCGGCCACCGGTGGATCGAGTCGGCGCGGCGTGAGCTCCCGCAGGTGACGCTGTTGGGTGTCGACGAGCGCAGCGCTGCGGTGTGGTCTGGCGGGGAATGGCGCGCAGCTGGCCCAGGCGTGGTCACGCTCATCGCAAAGTCGGCCACGGCGAGCTTCCAGAGCGGGGCGAAAATCGCCGGGCTCGCCAGCCCCGTCCGTATGCTTCCGGCTCAGTGAGCCCCACCCCCGCTTCGCGGGACCTGCCCATGTATGGGGAGGAAACGAGTGCAGCCCCGAAGAAAATTCATTCCGGTTTTGTCGACCTCGGGGCGCTGCGCGTCCATCACATGCACGGCGGGAGGGGCACGCCGGTCGTTTTCATCCACGGTCTGGGGTCGTCCGGCTACATGGAGTGGCGCTACAACCTGGAGCCGTTCGCGACGAGGCACCGCGTACTGGCTCCCGACCTGCCTGGCTACGGCCGCACCGACAAGCCGCGCGTCCGCTACACGATCCCGTACTTCGCGCGTTTCGTGCGGCGCTACATGCACGACTGCGGTCTCCGCTCCGCGGCCGTCATCGGCGCCTCGCTGGGTGGGCGCATCGCGCTCGAGCTCGCGCTCGAGGAGCCAAAGCTTGTCCGCAAGCTCGTCCTCGTCAACACGCTCGGCCTCGGACGGCCCCAGGTCCGTATAGCGCAGATGGCCTACGGCCTGGTCACCATCCCGCGTGTCGGCGAAGCCGTGATGGGATTTGCGCGCGACGCGCTTTCGTGGGCCCCTCGGACGATTATCCGCCGCGTCGCGGCACGCTACTCGGGCGCCAGCGCCGACCTGAGCCGCACCATGGACGACGCCTACCTGGACGACCTGCGCGAGATGTACGCCACCGATGGATTTCACAACGCCTACCTATCGACGGTGCGGGCGCTCGTCAACCCCCGTGCGCTCTTGGGCGGTCACCACGACGTGACGCGGCGATTGAACGAGCTCAAGATCCCGGTCCAGCTGATCTGGGGCGCCGACGATCCGCTGTTTCCGCTGGCGCATGCCGAACGCGCGCACACGTTGATCGAGCGTTCTCAGCTCGCCGTGATCGACGGCGCGGGTCACACGCCGCAAGCCGAGCGACCGGAGGAATTCAACCGCGTCCTCCACCGATTCCTCGACGGCTAGTCCTCCGGACCAGGTCCGCTACAGGAGTCCCGAGTATCGGGACCTCGTCGCGGGGCCGCTCGACCCCCTTGTTCACCCGACGCCGATGGAGCCGGCGCGCTTCTACCTTTTGATCCGGCGGCTCGCCCGCTGGGTCGTGACCCATCTCTTCCGGGTCACCGTGACCGGTCTCGAGAACATCCCGACGCCCCCGTACATCATCGCGGCCAACCATCAGGCGTGGTTCGACCCCGCGTTCATCATTCCTTTCTTTCCGGAGCGGCCGTTGATCTACACGATGGCCAAGCGCGAAACTGTGTTCAACCGGGCATGGAAGCGCAGGCTTCTGCCCCTGATCGGGGTCTTCCCCATCTCACCCAACAAGGGCGAGCTCGATGAGCATGGCCTGCGCACCGTGTACCAGGTGCTCGAGCGTAACGGCGTGATGCTGATCTTTCCGGAAGGGCGCTACTCGAGGGGCAGGGCGCTGCGCCCGCTCAAAAACGGCATCGGCTACTTCGCGCTGCAGGCCGGCGTCCCGATCTGCCCGGTCGCCGTGCGCGGCACCGACCGGCTTTGGCCTTTCAAGCCAATCGACGTTTCCATCGGAACCCCGGTCATGCCGGATCTCCCGGCGTGGTGGGAGCTGAGCCGCCGGGTGACCAGCGTGGTCGACAGAGTCCGCAACTCCATCACGATCGCCCTTAACAGGCGCCGCGCCTAGAATCTGGCAGTTTTGCACCTGGTCATCGGCGCGGGGGAGTTTCTGGGGCGGCACATCTCGCGCGCGCTTTCCGCCGACGTCCCGGTCATCGAGCTCGACTCGGACGCGGACGACGAGACGCTGGCCGACGCGATCGTCGGCGTCGAGATCGTCGTGTTGTGCGCTCAGACGGCAGCACCAAGCCACCGCGTCCGTTACCGCAGGAAGCCGCCGCATCTGTTGCAGCGCGTGGTCGCCGCGTCGCGTCGCGCGCGCGTCCGCAGGATCGTCCACGTCTCGACCGCCGACGTCTACGGATCCAGCCACTTCACGCGCATCACGGAAAAGTCGGAGCTCAAGGCGACGTATGCGTACGAGAAGGTGAAGCTGTTCGAAGAGGAGTGGCTGCTCGACGCGGCCGGCGACGACCTCGAGGCCGTCGTCATCAGGCCGGCGCGGGTCTTCGGCGAGGGCGAGGAGTGGATCCTGCCGCGTCTGATGGCGGCGGCGGTCCACGGTCGCGTGTGGCTTCCGGGCGGGGGCAGGGCAAAGCAGACCTTCGTCTACGGGGAGGACGTGGGGCGAGCGTGTCTTGCGGCGTCGGACCGCGGCCGGCCCGGGCACCGTTACCTCATCGGCGGTTTCGACTCCACGTGGCGCGACCTTGTCTCGTCAGCGGCGCGCGCGGTCGGCTTCGCGGCGGAGGTTTCGTCGCTGCCCTACGACATCGCCTACCTCAGGGCGCTCGCGGCCGAGACGGTGACGCCGAGCGGCGGCGCCCTCTGGCCCGGCATCTACGCCGTCGACGTGCTCGGCAAATCGCGCTACTACGACGACTCGCACTCCAGGCGCGAGCTGACGTGGTCTCCGTCGGTCGGGAGCTTCGAGCAGGAGATGCCCGCCATGGCGCCGTGGCTGTCGCGGCTGCCCGAGGTCGCCGCTGTCCTGGCCGAGCCCGCCGAGGCTGCTGGAGCTACTTCACCGCAAGGCAGGTGATCGTCTTGAAGACGCCGTCGATCTTCTGGATCTTGTCGACGATCAGCGAGCCGATCGAGTTGACGTCGGGGGCTTCGCACACCGCGATCACGTCGTACTCGCCCGTGATGGCGTCGGCGGCGGAGATGCCCGACACGCCTTCCATCTTCTTGGCCACCTCAAGTGCCCGCCCGGGTGACGCGTTGATGAGTACGTACGCCTTCATCGCCTAACCCCCACTGTTCTCCTGGACGGAACCGGATCAGACTACTCGGCTTGCGACGATTTTTTCGGCCGGCGTTTGTCGGCCAGGTGCTGGGCCAGCTTCTTCAGCCCGGGGTTGACCGCCACGACCTTCGGCCCTCGGACCTTCTTGTCGCGCGCCTTGTTGCGGGCACTTTCCCGCGGCGCCACGCGGTCGAGCTCGTCGCCCACGAGCTAGAAGGTTGCCGGGACGATCGCGCGCTTGTGGATGCCCGAGCCCAGCAGCGTGTCACCCTCGCGACACTCGACCTCGAAATAGAGCTTGTTGCCTTTGACCTCGGTCAGGCGGGAGCTGACGACGATCGCCCGCCCGGGCGCGGTCGGGGCCAGGTGCCTGACGTGGACTTCATATCCAACGGTGGTATGTCCCTCGGGTAACAGGCGTTCTACCGAGCGATGGCTGGTCAGCTCCATGAGCCCGATCATGGCCGGAGTCGCGAACGTGCCTTTGCCGCCCACGTGGTGGGTGAGAAGGTTGCCTTCGACGACGCGCTCGAGGCGTCCTTCGATGCCCGGCCGAATACCTTCGATCGTGTCCACCCTATAGATTGTCGTCAATGACGCGGGTGCGCAAGGCGATATTTCCCGCCGCGGGTCTTGGCACGCGCTTCCTGCCGGTCACCAAAGCGCAGCCGAAGGAGATGCTGCCGCTCGTCGACAAGCCGACGATCCAGTACGGCGTCGAAGAGGCAATCGCGAGCGGAATCGAGCAGGTCATCATGGTCACCGGCGGCGGCAAGCGAGCGATTGTCGACCATTTCGACCGCTCGCTCGAGCTCGAGCACTACCTGGAGCAGCGCGGCAAGAGCGACCTCCTGCGCATTCTGGCCGAGGTCGACGACCTGAGCAACCAGCTCGACATCACGTATATCCAGCAGAAGGAGCCGCTCGGCTTGGGTCATGCCGTTTGGACGGCCCGCCGCCAGGTCGAAGGTGAGGCATGCGCCGTGCTCCTGGCCGACGACGTGATCCTCGGCGGCGAGCCGTGCTTGAAGCAGCTGATCGACGCGCATCGCGCGACCGGCGCGACCGTGATCGCGGTCCGACGTTTTCCGCGCAGCGAGATCGGGCGCTACGGCGTGGTCGTCACCAGCGGGGCCAAGGGACGAATACACGAGGTCACCGATATGGTCGAAAAACCCGAGCCGGGAACAGAACCGTCCGACCTCGCCATCCTCGGCCGGTACATCCTCACCCCGGCGGTCTTCGACGAGCTCGACCGGGCCGAGCCGGGGGCCGGCAGGGAGATCCAGCTCACAGACGCCATCAAGCGGACTCTGGGCCGCCACCCAGTGGTGGCGTTCGAGTTCGAGGGCGACTACTACGACACGGGCACCGTTTCCGGGTATCTGAGGGCCAATCTGATGCTTGCGATGAAGCGGGAAGGCCTACGGGACGAGCTCGCCCCGCTGCTCCGGGAACTGCTCGAAAGCCCGGTTCGGGACGCCGCTCCCCGCGCTGCGGGCTCGCCCGGATAGACCCTCGGCGGATCTTCGGCGCCCATGCGGCCCACTCCCCCCGGAGGGGGCCCCAGTACGTCCTGCGCGGCTCGCTCACGCATGCCGGATGCGCTCGCTGCGCTGCTCGTCGCCGCGCCCTGATCTGGACCACCTGGCTCGCCGAATCTCTCGCCGAGGGCTACCGAGCGAGCCCTATAATCGTTAAGCGCTCTATGAGCCGATTCCCCGCCCGAGTGATTTACCTATGGCTGTTTCAGGACGAAGAAGATTCGACGACGACAAAGTTGTTCGGTATGAGACCGCGGAGAAGGACTTCGAGGTCGAAGTCTCGCGCACGCTCAACAAGTGGTGCGTCACCGTCTACCAGCAGCCGGACCGCCAGATCCTGGTTCAAGACTTCTTCCCGGAGCGTTGGAAGGCGCTCGCGCGGGCGCAGGACTTCATCCGACTCCTGAACCAGCGCAAGAAGAAGGAAGAGGAAGGTCTCAATTCCGACGACGACGACTTCTAGCCCTCGCTAGAATCGACCACTCGTGAACTGGGCTGTGCTGCGTCGGGAGTGGGGGGCGGTCACGTTTGTGCTCACCGTGATCGCCGGCATGATCGTCGTCCCGGTGGCGCTCTACTTCGCCAACCAGGGACCCGGTCCGGTCACCCTCCCGAACCTGAACACTTCGAGCAGCGCGCGCGCGAGCGCCGTGCACAGCCCAAGTCCTTCGCCCTCGCCGTCGCACTCGCCCTCGCCGAGCGCGTCACCGACTCCCTAGGGCTAGGAGGCCAAACCCCACAGCAATCGCTCGCCGTTCGGCCGGACGATGTCCTCCAGCGGAAGCACGAATTCGGCGATCGACTTGTTCTCCGCGCTCACCCGCATCTCGATCACATCCGACAGTCGGAGGTGGGCGATCGCCGCGCAGTCGTGGAGAAACGTGAACACCACCGGCTGCACCAGGTTGAGCACGTAGTCGGCGATGCGCGCGCCGTCGGAAACAGTTTGGCCGTCCACGCTGCGGTCACGGAAGGCGAGGATCACGACCTCGTCGCTCAACATGACCGGGTCGGTCCACGCGTACGTCGACGCCTTCGTACCGCTCAAGGTCTGCAGGATTTCGGCGAGCCGTCGCATCGGCGGCTCGGGGCCTTCGAAAAGCAGCGGCACGTCCCGAAGGGGTTCGTTGAACTGCTGCGCGCGGTACTGGGCCGTGAAGCCAAGATCTGAGAGCCCGGCAAACGGCGCCGGGACCTTGATCGACATCTCGCCAAGATGGTGCTTGCTGGGACGCATGCTGGGTCGGGCCTCTTCCATATCGTATTAACGCATGGCTGCCTGCCGGAAGTCTCCTACCAACGTATGAACGCAGCCCAAAATGAGCTCGCCATGCCGCTGACCGGAATCCGCGTCCTCGACCTGACCCGGCTGCTTCCCGGCGGGTACTGCACGCTGCTCCTCGCCGACATGGGCGCCGACGTGATCAAGGTGGAGGAGCCCGAGACCGGTGACTACATGCGTTGGACGCCCCCGCTCGTCGATGGCCAGAGCGCCCTTTTCAACGCCATCAACCGCAACAAGCGCAGCGTCACTTTGAATCTGAGGACGGATGCCGGGCGAGAGCTGTTGCTGCGCCTTGTCGAAGGAGCCGACGTTCTCGTGGAGGGTAACCGCCCCGGTGTCATGGAGCGGCTTGGCATCGGGTGGGACGTGCTCCACGCGAGAAACCCGCGCGTGGTCATGTGCTCGATCACCGGTTACGGTCAGGACGGACCGTTCGCATCGCGCGCGGGTCACGACCTGAATTACATGGCGACCGCGGGCGGGCTCGGCCTCAACGGAGAACTCGAAGGCCCTCCGATTCCGCTCGCCGTCCAGGTCGCCGACATCGGCGGCGGCGGGCTCCAACCGGCGGTGGCAATCCTCGGCGCGCTCATGGGAGTGCAGCGGGGTGGCGAGGGACGGTGGATCGACGCGTCGATGACCGACGGTGCCGTGACGTGGCTAGGGATGGCTTTTGCGGCGCGCGACGCCGGCGAGAGTGTCTTGCGCGGCGACCAACGGCTGGCCGGCCGTTACGCCTGCTACCGCGTTTACGCGTGCAAGAACGGCGGCTACTTCAGCGTGGCGGCCCTCGAGCCGAAATTCTGGAGCGCGCTTTGCAACGCGCTGGAAAGGCTCGATCTCGTCGAGCTGCAGTATTCAGAAGATCCGGCGACGCAGACAGCGCTCGAGGAGATCTTCGCGTCGCAAACGCGACGCGAGTGGCAGGAAACGCTGGCGCCGCTGGATGCATGCTGCGAGCCCGTGCTGGAGATCGACGAAGTCAGGCACCATCCACAGATCGCCGCCAGGCGGCTGTTCTTGGGCCAGGCGTCGGGCCTCGAGATCAGGCCCGCGGTTGTCATGGCCGATGGCTGGCGCCGGCGCGAACCACCCCGCCTCGGCGAGCACAACGAAGAGGTTTACGCGGCTGTCGGCCTCGACCCGAAACGGATCGAGGAATTGCGCCAGGAGGGTGTCATCTAGCCGCCAGCTCCGCCCACAGTCTCTCCACGTGCTCGCGCGTGACTTCGCGGCTTCCGCTGTTGTCGATGATTTGTTTCGCGCGAGCTCGCTTGTCGTCGATGGGCATCTGCGAGGCGATGACCGCGCGCGCCCTGTCTTCGCTCAAACCGCGCCCCTCGACCAATCGCTGCACTTGAACCGGCTCAGGGACATAGACCAGGACGACCTCTGAGTAAAGATCCTCGAGTCCGTTTTCGAAAAGAAGGGGCACGTCCTGCACCACGACGCTGGCCCCATGCATCAGGGCCTCGGCTGTGCGAGCAGCCATCCACTCGCGCACGAGCGGATGCACGATCGCGTTCAAACGCTGCCGGGCGTCCGCGTCGTGGAAGACGAGCTCGCCCAGGCGGGCGCGGTCGATCCGGCCGTTGCGGACGTAATCGGGACCGAATTCGCGCTCGACGAGATCAAATCCCAAACTTTCTGGCGCGTATACGGCGTGAGTCGCCTGGTCCGCATCGATCACCGTCGCGCCTAGCTCGCGAAACATCTCTGCCACGGTCGACTTGCCCGACCCGGCGCCGCCTGTCAGCCCAATGAGCTTCAATTTGGGTGGATGGCTGACGAAGAGAAATTCGATGCGGTCGTCATCGGCGCCGGTCCGGCCGGCACCGCGGCCGCGATCACGATGGCGAAAGCGGGCCTACAGGTCGCCTTGCTAGAGCGCGGCGTGAAGCCAGGTTCCAAGAACGTCATGGGCGGCATCCTCTACAACCACTACCTCGAGGAGATCGTAGGCGACGAGTGGAAGCAGGCACCGCTGGAGCGCCCGATCATCGAGGAGCGGCGGTGGATGATGACGCCCGAGGCTGCGATCGGCCTCGACTACAAGAACCTACGCAACCGAGCGCATCCGCATTCCTACTCGGTGCTGCGCGCGAAGTTCGACGCCTGGTTTGCGGAGCAGGCCGAAAAGGGCGGCGCGATGGTCGTCCCGGAAACCGTTGTGGATCGCCTCATCGTCAAGAACGGACGCGTGATCGGCGCCGGCACCGGACGGGGTGACGATGTCTACGCCGAAGTCACGATCGTCTGCGAAGGCATCGGCCTGGGCGCCGGACTGCTCGAGAACACCGTGATCAACGGCAAGCCGCTCCGCCGGAAGCTGCGGGACAACGAAGTCGCGATGGCGGTCAAGGAGATCATGCAGCTCGATCCCGGCCTGATCGAGGAGCGCTTCAACTGCGAGTCTGGCGAGGGCTGCACGATCGAATGCTTCGGGGACTCCACCATGGGGATGTCGGGATTCATGTTCATCTACACCAACCGCGACACGCTTTCGGTTGGAGGTGGCGCGCTGCTGAGCGAGTTCAACAAGACTTTGCGCACGCCCAACGATCTGATCGAGCACTTCAAGCAGCACCCTGCGGTCAAGCCACTGCTGCGCGGAGCCGAGACGGTGGAGTACCTGGCGCACCTGATTCCGGAGGGCGGCTACCGCGGGATCCCGCGCGTGTACGGACCCGGATACCTGGTCTGCGGCGACGCAGCGATGCTGTCCAACCCTGTCCATCGGGAGGGATCGAACCTTGCGATGGAGTCGGGCCGGCTCGCGGGCGAGACCGTGATCCACGCCAAGGAGGCTGGCGACTTCTCAGAACGAAGGCTTGCCGAGTACCGGGGCAGGCTCGACCACTCTTGGATCATGGCGGACATGAAGAAGTACGACAAGGCGGTGCCCCTCCTCGAGCACAACCCTCAGATGCTGACGAAATATCCATCCGTCCTGGACCGCTCGATGGACGAGTTCTTCCGCGTCGATGGGGCGTCGAAGTGGGACAAGCAACGCAACATCTTCAGGATGCTGCGCAAGGAGGGCATGGTCCGCATGGGCTGGGACACGTTCAAAGCGCTCTGGGCCATGAAATGAAGGACACCCTTCAACACACCGAAGACGGCGTCGCTTACGAGGACGGAGTCCTCAACCTGCGAGACGGCCGCGAGCTGGCATGGCGGTGGTGGGGCGACCCCGACGGAACCCCGCTTCTGCGCATCCAGGGCACGCCGTCGTCGCGCTTGCAGCGAAATCCCGACAAGAGCGTGCAGAGCGATCTCGGCGCGCGCTACCTGATGGCGGACCGGCCAGGTTACGGCCACTCCACGCGCAAGCCGGGCCGAGGCATCGTCGACATCGCGGACGACTACTCCGCCCTACTCGAACACCACGGTCTGGAGCGAGTGCCCGCCATGGGCACGAGCGGCGGAGGTCCGCACGTCCTCGCGCTCGGGGCGCGGTATCCAGACAAGGTCTCGGCCCTGACCGTGGTGGTGGGTGGCACGCCGCTCGTCGAGGAAGAGGTGGCGCAGCTGGTCGGCGTGAATGCGCGGGGCTACGCCCTTGCCGAGCAGGGTTGGGAGCCACTCCACCAGTTTCTGACGGAGATTCGGGCTCGGCTTCTCGGCGACGAGGGCATGCAGGGCGTGCTCAGCGACGCCCCTCCGACCGATCGGGCGATCATGTCCGACCCCGTCTGGCAACGCATGTCGCGCGACAACCTCGCTGAGACCCTGCGGCAGGGCGCCGAAGGTTGGGCGGACGAATCGTTCGCCATGCACGGGAGCTGGGATTTCGATCCTGACGAAGTCCGGACGTCGGTTACCTGGTGGCACGGTGACGACGACAAGAACGCGCCGCTCTCCGCCGCACGGCGCGTGGTGGCGCAGCTACGGAAGGTCGACCTCCACGTGTGGCACGACGAGGGCCACTTCGTATCCCTGACGCACGACAAGGAGATCGTTCAGGAGCTCCTCGAGAGGGGCTAGCTGAGCCTCCCCACTCGCTGGGGAGGTCGGCCCGAAAGGCCGGGTGGGGACCCCGCTAACCCGATACGTTGACGTGGATCGTGTGGTAACCGCTCGAGCCGCTCGGATAGCTCGGTGCGTTGCCCGAGTCCTGGAGCGAACCCGCCGCGTCGGTGGCGCGCACCCTCAGCGTGTAAGAGCCGTGCGAGTTGGGACTCCAGGTCGCCCGCCAGATGACCCAGGTCAGCTTCGACAGCGGCGCGTCGAAATTCGCCACGCTCCAGCTTGAGCCTCCGTCAGTCGAGTACTCCACCTTGCTGATGCCCCGCAAGCCGGCGAACGCGACACCGGCCACCTGGATCGCGCCGACCTTGATGATCTCGCCGTCCTGCGGAACGTCGAATCGCGAAGTCGTCTTGACGACCGCGTTGTGGTCCCACCCCTGCTGCTCCCAGTAGCCGCGCGCCTCCTGCGTCACGAGGTCGATGCTGTCGAGCCACTTCGGGCCCTTCATCCCGTAGTGGCCCGGAATCAGCATGCGGGCGGGGAATCCATGGCTCATGGGTAGGGGAGCGCCGTCGAGCTCGTAGACCACCAGCACCTCCGGGGCACCGGTAACGAGGCTGAGCGGGATGCTCTCCGTGTAGCCGTCTCGCGCCTTGAAGGCGACCCAGCCGGCCTGCGCCTGCGGGCCCGCCATCGCGACCAGGTCGCGCAGGGCCACGCCCTTGAAGTTGCCGGTGCTCATCTGGTCGCCGCCGACGTTGTTGCTGATGCACTCGAGGGTCACGTACTCCTCGGTCGCGGGAAGCGCGCGAAGGTCCGCAAGCGAGAGGCTGAAGGGCTTGTCGGCGAGGCCGCCGACACGCAGCCGCCAGCTCTGGCCGTCGACGCTGGGGTCGACGAAGTTCTTGGAAACGATGTAGAAGTTGCCGACTGGGGTTATCTCCGGCGAGATCCCGCCCAGCCCTGAGCCGGGCGGGTTGAAGATGGCCTCGTACCAGTCAGGGAAGAGGCGGAGGGCCAGGCCGCCAACGCTGACGGCGGCGATGCCGACCGGAACGGCGGCCAGGAGGCGGCGCCGGCCAAGGTCTACATCAGGCGGGCCCGTCCCGCCGAACTGCAGGACCACCGCGTAGATCGCGAAGAGCGCGGCCCAGGTCACAGGAGTCGCCGGGCCGTCGTTCAGGCCGAGCATGCCGGCGCCCGCGACCGGCAAAAGGATCACCACCACGATGACCCAGGCCAGTCCAGCGAACGCAAACGGAACCCAGGTCGAAGTCCAGCGCAGGTTTGCCACAGCCGATGCCGCGCCAAGGGCTCCGAGCGCGACGACCATGGCGACGATCAGGCCCACCTCCTCGACCACCTTGCCCGCGTGCTGGAGGGTGTCGATCAGGAATCCGAAGACAAAGCCCGGCATCAGAGAGAGGATTGGTTCGTTGAGCAGCTGGGGCAGCGGCCGCAACCCGATGATGGCACCGCCCCAATACATCAACGCGACGAGCGTCGCGCCACCGATGCAGCCCCACCCGAAGCCACTCCACGCCGCAGCCCTACGTGTCACGCGTGAGGTTGTACCACCGAAAGGTACGCACGCGGTGTAAGCATTCGTCGGCGGCTGGTAGCATCGATGCGTCGGATGCCGGCCCCGATCACTCCCGAGGACCTTTACCGTTTTCGTTGGATCGACCACGTACGCCTGAGCCCAGACGGCGAACGGGTCGCGTACCAGGTTGGTTGGGCTGACGCGGGCGCAAGGCAGAGCCGGAGCCGAATCGTCGTGCGCCGCCTGCTCGATCCCGAGCCTGTGGAACCGACCGCGGGAGTGCTCCGCGATCACTCTCCCGAATGGTCGCCCGACGGCCGCAGCCTCGCCTTCGTCAGCCGCGTCGGTGCTGCGGACCAACTCTTCGTGCTCGATGTCACCACCGGCGCTGCCGCTCAGCAGCTCAGCTCGGTGCCTGACGGTGTCGGCCTGCCGCGATGGTCACCCGACGGCAAGCGAATCGCGTTTCTCGGGTCGGTCCTGGCCGACCCCGACGCGGTCGTCGACGACCCGCGACCGCCTGAGAGCCGCGACCAGCTTCGTCGGGCGCCTGTCGCGCGGGTGGTTCGCCGGCTCGACTACAAGCACGACGGGCGCGGTTATGTCGACGGCCGGATGCACCACCTGTACGTCGCGTCCGCGACCGGCGGAGACGTGAAGCAGCTGACCGACGGGGCGTGGGACGTCAGCGATTTCGACTGGTCGCCCGACAGCTCGCGCCTGGTGGTCGCCGGCAACGCAGAGCCGGGCTCCGACCTGCAGCGCGAGCTCCACCTGTACCTGGTCGACCTCGAGACGAATCTGGTCCGGCTCGGCGGCGGCTTCTACCTGAGCTCGCCGATCTGGTCGCCCAAGGGCGACATGATCGCGTTCATCGCGCCAAACGGCCTGGACGTCGGCCTGCTGGAACGCATGTGGGTTGTGCCGCTCGCGGGCGGAGGACCGCGTTGCCTCACGGCTGACTTCGACCAGGCGGTCAACGACAGCGTCATCAACGACATGCGCGCAGGCCACGCGACCAGGGTCATCTGGTCGGCGGAAGGCGACCGGATCTACTTCCCGGCGAGCGGATCGGGCGTGACCTCGATCCACTCGGTCGATCTCGACGGCAACATTCGCGAAGAGGCCGGCGGGCGGCGCCGGATCTATGACTTCGACGTCGCCAATGGCGTCCTTGTCTTTTGCGCCTCAGACCCGACCAACCCAGGCGAGCTCTACATGCTCACGCAAGGCGCGGAGGCACGTGTCACCGACCTGAACCCATGGCTGCACGAGCGCTTCGTAGCGCTGCCGGAGCAGGAGTACTTCACCGCTCCGGACGGTTGGAAGCTCGAGGGCTGGGTGCTCAAACCGCAGGGCTTCGACCCGAACCGCCTCCATCCGACCGTGATGGAGATCCACGGCGGTCCGCACGCCCAGTACGGATGGTCTTTCTTCCACGAGCTGCAGATCCTCGCGGGCATGGGTTTCGTCGTCTTCTACATGAACCCGCGAGGTTCCGACGGCTACGGCGAGCGTTTCCGCCGCGACGTGGTGCGGGACTGGGCGGGCAAGGATTACCTCGACCTCATGGCGTCGCTCGACCAGATCATCGAGCGCGCCGGGTACATCGACGCGAACAGGCTCGGCGTCGGGGGCGGCTCCTACGGCGGCTACATGACCAACTGGATCATCGGCCAGACCAACCGGTTCTCGGCCGCGGTCTCGATGCGGTCGATCTCCAACCTGGTCAGCGAGTACCCGCAACACGACATCGTCCTGTGGGGCGTCCTCCAGCTCGGTCCGCCGCCCTGGCCGAACCTCGACGAGCTGTGGCGCCGTTCGCCGATCCGGTACGTCCAGAACATGAAGACCCCGCTCTTGCTCACCGCTGGCGAGATGGACCTCAGGTGCGCGATGTCGCAGTCGGAGGAGCTGTTCGGCGCCATGCGCCTGCTCGGCAAAACGGTCGAGCTCGTGCGATTCCCCGAGGAATCGCACGACCTGTCGCGCAACGGTCGCCCCGACCGCCGGGTCGAGAGGTTGCGCCGGATCGCCGGCTGGTACGAGCGGTACCTCGGCACGGCCGCGGTTGACCGACCCGCCTCGGAGGAGGCGACCCAGATTCTGCCCATCCCGGCCGAGGCGCCGCGTGAGTGGGCCAAGACAATTGCCATCGGAAGCCGGCCGGAGGCTGACGAGCTTGCGGCCGAGGCGTCGCCAGTCACCGCGGTCGTCGAGCCGGAGGTCATCCAGCCCACCGTCCCCGACGACGCGACGGCGGAAGCGCCGATCATCCAGCCGGAGGCACTGCCGGATCTGCCCGGTCCGGATGAGCCCGCGCTCGAGCCTGCCGCCGAGGCCGCTCCGGAGACCGTCGAGGCGCAGCGCGAGCCTGAGCCGGAACCGGTCGTCGCCGAGCCGGCGCCGGAGTCAGAGCCTCTGCGCGAACCGGAGCCTGAGCTCGAGCCTGCCGCCGAGGCCGCTCCGGAGACGGTCGAGGCGCAGCCCGAGCCTGAGCCGGAACCGGTCGTCGCCGAGCCGGCGCCGGAGCCGGAGCCTGTGCGCGAACCGGAGCCTGCCACGGAACCCGAACCTGAGCCGGAACCTGCGATCGCGGCGCTGGCCCCCGTACCGGAGCCCGAACCTGAGCGTGAGGCCGAACCCGAATCCGTGGAGCTGGTGTCCGCGATCACGGAGCCGGCGCTGTCCGCTTTCGACGAGCCGGGTTACTTCGGCGAGCCGCCGCCCGTTGCGGAGCCAGAGCCAGAGGCAGAGCGGGAGCCGGAGCGTGCGCCGGAGCCGTTGGTCGCCGAGGCGTTCACCCCCCAGTCAGAACCCGAGCCCGAGCGCGAGCGTCAGCTGCAGCCCGAGCCGATGGCGGCCAGCGCCGCCGAGCCCGCGGCCCAGACCTCCGCCCCGGACGTGAGCTCGACGCTGGTGGCTTGGCCGTCGGGGGCGCCATCCACCGCACCCGGAAACGGAGAGCCGGCAGAGCCGGCATCTTTCGAGGAGGCAACGGGGGTCATTCCGGTCTGGCAGCAGACCGACCCGAACGCCGATTCCAGGCGCACGGTCTCGTTGCAGGCGATGCCGCCGGAACAGGTGGCGGCGGGCTCGACGTTCGCGGCCATGCTCACTTTCGAGTCGGGCCCGTTCGCGGGAAGGATCGTCGCGCTGCCCAACCAGATGGTCACGATCGGCCGCGCGCCTGACAACGACGTCGTCGTGGGCGATCCCGCGACCTCAGGCCATCACGGGCGCATCGAGGTCCGCACCGGTTCGTTCTGGATCAGCGACCTCGGCAGCACCAACGGCACGCAGGTCAACGGTGAGCAGGTGATCGAGAAGCAGCTCACCGACGGCGACATGATCGCCATCGGGCAGAACACGGTCCGCTTCACGCTCGAGTCGTAGTTCGGCTCCGCATCGCGCCGACCAGAACGTCGTACTCACCCATGTGGCGTCTGATATGCGCGCCCGCGGGTCGCAGCAGCAGCTGCCATCCCGGCAGGCCGTCGAGATCTTCGACCTCGGCCCAGATGTTCGGATCGAGATAACCGGCGCGATTCGCCTGGTTCGTTTTGAGTGGCGGCGCCGCATCGAGGCTCGACTCCGTCTGCTTCGCGAACCAGTCCATCACGGCCGCTCGCACGTCGCGGAGATATGCGGCGACCTCTGTCCTGGACGTCGATGCGGTGACCTCGTCCGCGAGGGAGTCTGCGATCCCTGCGCCGTAACAGGCTTCGCGCGCAAAACGCCCTTGCCACGTGGACGAGTCGGCGACCTCGGCAATGCCCTGGATTGCGGAGTGAATGGTCCAGTCGAGGATGCGCGCGCAGTGCCAGAGGATGAACCCAGGCTTGCTCGTCGAAGGGAACGCGCGCTGGTTCCACTCCTGGTCACTGATTGCATCGAGTCGCTCCTGGACCATCCCGAAGGACCCGCTGAGGAGCACGCGCAGGACGTCGACGCCCGTCATGGCCCGGCCATGTTAACGCGAGACGAGGTGAGGCCCCAGGCGCTTCATTCCATTCGCCACCACGCGTCGCTGGTGGCAGGAGGGGGTTCCGCGGGGGAGGACAAGCGTCCTCACCCGCGCCCTAATCGAGACGAGGTGTGGCCCCAGGCCGGATTTATTCCGGCCGTCCCCAGGCGCTTCATTCCATTCGCCTCCACGCGTCGCTGGTGGCAGGAGGGGGTCCCGCGGGGGAGGACAAGCGTCCTCACCCGCGCCTCTAATCGAGACGAGGTGTGGCCCCAGGCCGGATTTATTCCGGCCGTCCCCAGGCGCTTCATTCCATTCGCCTCCACGCGTCGCTGGCGGCAGGAGGGGTTCCGCGGGGGAGGACAGGCGTCCTCACCCGCGCCTCTAATCGAGACGAGGTGTGGCCCCAGGCCGGATTATTCCGGCCGTCCCCAGGCGCTTCATTCCATTCGCCACCACGCGTCGCTGGTGGCAGGAGGGGGTTCCGCGGGGGAGGACAAGCGTCCTCACCCGCGCCTAATGCCGTCGGTAGTCTTGTCGGCCCATGGCAGCGGTGGTCGAGATCTGGCGCTATCCAGTGAAGTCGATGGCGGGCGAGCGCCTGGAATCGTGCATGGTCACCCAACACGGTCTCGAAGGTGACCGCCGGTGGGCATTCGTCGATGGCGCGCCACATCGCGCGGGCAAGCTCTTCAACATCAAGCAGCACGACCCGCTGATGACCTATCGCGCCCGCTACGCGGGCGGCGTTGTCGAGGTGTTGACGCCGGATGGTGCGTTGGTGGCCCTGGACAGTGCGCTCGTCGACAAGCTCGAGCTCGAGTCCGCCAGGCCGCTCGAGCTTCGCGACCTCGCCGGCGGCAACTTCGATGACGAGCCGGTGTTGATCATCAACCTTGCCTCGGTTTCCTCATTCGCGCGCGAGGCGGGCATGGCGGTCGACCACCGTCGGTTCCGGGCCAATCTGTATCTCGAAGGGATCGAGCCCGACGAAGAGATCGGCTGGGTTGGCAGACGGATTCGGGCCGGCGACGCCGAGCTCGAGGTGGTGAGCCGGTGTGTGCGCTGTGTCGTGATCACCAAGGATCCGGACACCACGGCTGCGGCGCCGGAGCTGCTTGACCTGCTCGTTGACCGCCACGACAAATGCATGGGCGTGTACTGCCGGGTGGTGAAGGCGGGTCGCGTTGCAGTGGGAGATTTCGTAGGGGTCTAACCTTCACTCAGGTTCCCACGTCTCAGCAAGAGGAGCGCCGGGCGCGCAGGGCGCCCAGGGCGCACAGCATGGAGGAAAAATGGCGGTCAAGGCTTTCTCTGACGAGTGGGCCAAGCAGTTCGAGGACGAGGTCAACAAGTCGAGCGTCTACAAGGCGGCGGCGAAGGGCTGGAAGTGGACGGTCGGCCTGGTGGTCGAGGCTGAGCCGGACAAGAACTTTCCCGAGTCGCGCGGTGTGGTCATGGACCTGTTCGACGGCGCGGCCCGCTCGATCAAGGTAGGGTCCGCCGCCGAGGCGCAGAAGTGTGACTTCGTGATCACGGCGCCCTACTCGCGCTGGAAGCAGGTCGCGACCAAGGAGCTTGACGCCACGAAGGGGATGCTGCAGGGCAAGCTCAAGCTGAAAGGCGATCTGCCGACGATCGTGCGATACACGAAGGCGTCGCAGGAGATGACCGAGTGCACGACCCGGGTGCCGGTCGTATGGCCCGACGGAAACTAAGAACCAAGACGAACACCAAACCTGTCGAATACGCGGACGGTGAGCCGAGCGCTTTCGCCGCGATGCTCGGCGGCCTGATCGAGGCGAACGTGGACAGCCGAGCCGACAGAAAGAAGGATTTCGACTCCCTCGTGGCCCGGGTCGGGATCTGGGTCACGGACATCGACGAGGGCGTGACGCTCGACTTCCGCAAGGGATCGCTTGTCGTCTACAACGGCCTGCAGGCCAAGCGCGATCTCACGATTCGCGCTCAGGCCGGCACGGTCATGAACCTGAGCAACCTCAAGATCGGCCTGCTCGGGATGCCGATCTACTACGACGAGGTCGGGCGAAGCGTCGCGATGAAGTTGGTGCAGGGCAAGCTGCGCATCGAGGGTTTGCTCGGCAACTTTGCCACCCTCAACACCGTGACGCGCATCTTCTCTGTGCAATGAAGCTGGCCGTGATCGGAGCCGGGAGCATGGGCGCGCAGATCGCGCAGCAGGCGGCGCTGCACGACGTGGAGGTGGTGCTTCAGGACAAGGACGAGGCGCAGCTGGGCAAGGCTCGCGAATCCAACCGGGGCCACCTGGCGCGTCGCGTCGAGAAAGGGAAGCTGTCGCAGGCGAATGCCGAGCTCGCCCTCGAACGCGTCGGCACCACCATGGATCTCGGCCAGGCGGTGTTCGAGGCCGATTTCGTGATCGAAGCGGTCTTCGAGGACATCGAGGCGAAGCGAGCGATCTTCGAAGCCGTGGACGGGCTGGCACCACCCGATGCGATCCTCGCCAGCAACTCATCGACCATCGGGATCAGCAAGCTCGCCGATGTGACCCGTCGCCCGGAGCGCTGCCTGAACATGCACTTCTTCTATCCGGTGCTCGTAATGGACCTGGTCGAGATCGTGCGCGGGCCAAAGACAAGCGACGACGCGGTGGAGCGTGCCGTTGCCCTCGCGCGCCAGATCGGGCGCACGCCTGTCGTCCTCAACGAGGAGATCGATGGCTTCATCGTCAATCGCATCCTCCATGCGGCGACGCAGGAGGCCTATCGCTTGCTCGACGCCGGCGTCGCCTCGTTCGAGGACATCGACATCGCCGTCGAGAAGGGGCTCAACTGGCCGATGGGACCGTTCCGGCTGGGCGATTTCAGCGGGCTCGACGTCACCTACAACGCTCGCTTGCATATGTACAGGTCGACCGGTGACGTCCGTTACAAGCCCTCGCCGCAGCTCGAAGCAAAGGTCACGGCCGGCAAGCTGGGGCGCAAGACCGGCGAAGGCTGGTACACGTACTGACGTGAAGATCCATCACGTCGGCGTCGCGGTCGAGGACCTCGAGGCAGCGATCGAGCTCTACACAAACAATTTCGGGGCCGAGCTGACGCATCGCGCCTCCAACGAAAAGGATGGCCTCACCGCGGCATTTCTCCGCGCCGGCGAAGCGGAGGTCGAGCTGATGCAGCCTTTGCGCGAGGACACGCCAGTCGGCAAGTTCCTCGCGAATCGCGGTCCAGGTCTGCACCACATAGCGATCGCCGTGAACGACATCCACCAGGCGATTGCTGAAGCGCGAGCGAACGGTCTCGAGATGATCGACCAGGAGCCGCGCATCGGCCTTCACGGCACGCGCATCGCCTTCGTTCACCCGAAAAGCGTGGGCGGAGTGCTCACGGAGTTCGTCGAGACATGACTGACGTGCAGAACGACAGTGGCCTGCGCCTAAAACCCGTCTACTCGGTGGAAGACCGGCGCGCCGGGCGCGCGGAGGGCGCTCCCGCCGCTCCTCAGGACGAGCCGTTGCCCGGTGCGTTCCCCTTCACGCGCGGCATCCACAAGGACATGTACCGCGGCCGGCTCTGGACGATGCGCCAGTACGCGGGGTTCGGCACGGCCGCGGAATCCAACCAGCGGTATCGCTTCCTGCTCAAGCAGGGCCAGACCGGACTCTCCGTCGCCTTCGACCTGCCGACGCAGATCGGCTACGACTCCGATGATCCGATGGCAAATGGCGAGGTCGGCAAGGTCGGCGTCGCGATCGACTCCCTCGTGGACATGGAGATCCTGCTGCGCGACATCCCGCTCGAGCGCGTCTCGACTTCGATGACGATCAACGCCACCGCGGCGATGCTCCTCCTTCTATATCAGCTCGTCGCGGAGAAGCAGGGATGCCCTCCGGACAAGATCACCGGCACGGTCCAGAACGACATCCTCAAGGAGTACGCCGCACGCGGGACGTACATCTTTCCGCCTAAGCCGTCGATGAGGCTGATCACCGACCTCTTCGCGTACTGCGCGGAAAACTTGCCGAACTGGAACACAATCTCCATCTCCGGCTATCACATGCGCGAGGCCGGCTCCACCGCGGCCGAAGAGGTGGCACTGACCCTCAGCCATGCGATCGCCTACGTCGAGGCGGCGCAGGCGGCCGGCCTGTCCGTGGACGACTTCGCACCGCGAGTTTCCTTCTTCTTCGCGTGTCACATGGATTTTTTCGAGGAGGTCGCCAAGTTTCGAGCCGCGCGGAGGATGTGGGCCCGGATCATGCGCGACCGCTTCCATGCCGCCGACCCTCGCTCCCAAGCCCTGCGCTTTCACACCCAGACCGGTGGCGTCACGCTGACCGCGCAGCAGCCCCTGAACAACATCGTCCGCACGACGCTCGAAGCCATGAGCGCTGTTCTCGGGGGCACGCAATCGCTACACACCAACGCTTATGACGAGGCGCTCGGCCTGCCTTCGGAGGCGGCAGCTGAGATCGCGCTGCGGACGCAGCAGGTCATCGGCTACGAGACGGCGGTGCCTCTTGTCGCCGACCCCCTGGGCGGTTCCTACTACGTCGAGAACCTCACCGACCGCGTCGAGGAAGAGGCGCTCGCCATCATGGCCGAGATCGACGAGCTGGGCGGTGCTGTCGCCTGCATCGAGGCGGGCGGGACGCAGCGGCGCATCGCGGACAGCGCCTACCGGCTGCAGCGTCGCATCGAGGCGGGGGAGAGGGTCGTGGTGGGTGTGAACCGCTACGTCGAGACCAACACGCGGCCCGTCGAGATCATGAAGGTGAGCCCGCGACACCAGCTCGCGCAGGCGCGCGCGCTGAAGAAGCTGCGTGCGGGCCGCTCCAAGGCGGCCGTCGATCGCCATCTGGAGGAGCTGGAACGCGCCGCCCGAGGGACCGACAACCTGATGCCACCGCTGAAGGCCGCGCTGGCCGATTACGTGACGATCGGCGAATGCTGCGCCGTTCTGCGCGGCGTCTTCGGCGAATACCACCCAGGGGAGGCTGCATGAGCAATCCGTATCCAGCCGTGATCCCGATGCTCGCGTATGAAAACGGCCCGGCGGCCATGGATTGGCTTGCGCGTGCTTTCGGCTTTCGCGAGCGGGCGCGCATGGTCGGGGACGATGGACGCCTGAGCCATGGGGAGATGGAGGCCGGCTCCGGGCTGATCATGCTCGCGACGCCCTCTCCGCATTACCACGGGCCGAAGCGACATCGCGATGAGTGCGAGGCCGCCTCGCGATGGTCGGAGGTCCCGTACATCGTCGACGGGGTGCTGGTGTATGTCGAAGACGTGGCGGAGCATTTCGAGCGCGCCCAGAATGCTGGGGCGACGATTCTCTCGCCGCTCGAGGAGGGCGGCGAGGGCAAGCGCTACCGCGCCGAAGATCTCGAGGGCCACCGCTGGATGTTCATGCAGAAGTGACGACGCGGAAGGTCGACCCACTCAATGAGCTTCGTCAGCGCAAGTACGAAGCAGGCCACGGCGACGCCGAGGCCTTCAACCGCCAGCACGCCAAGGGCAAGCTCACCGCGCGGGAGCGGATCTCGCGCCTGGTCGATCGCAACTCCTTCGAGGAGATCGACCTGTTCGCGAGGCATTCGGGCGGCGTGCCTGGCGACGGCGTGGTCACCGGGCTCGCGAAGATCGACGGGCGCGACGTGATGCTCTTCAGCCACGACGCGAGCGTGTTCGGCGGCTCGCTCGGCGAGGTATTTGCCGAGAAGGTGATCAAGGTCATGGACCTCGCGCTCACGAACCGGATCCCGATCATCGGCATCAACGATTCGGGCGGTGCGCGGATCCAGGAAGGCGTCGTCTCGCTCGCGGGCTACGCGGAGATCTTCTGGCGCAACGTCGAGGCGAGCGGGGTCATTCCTCAGCTCAGCCTCATCCTCGGTCCATGCACTGGCGGTGCGGTCTACTCGCCGGCGATCACGGACTTCACGTTCATGGTCCACGGCGTCGGCTACATGTTCATCACCGGCCCGGAGGTGATCCGGGTCACGACCGGCGAGAACGTCACCTTCGACTCCCTCGGCGGCGCGGAGGTCCACAACGTCAAGTCGGGCGTTGGCAGCTTCCTCGCTGAGAGCGAAGAGGAGTGCTTCGCCCAGGTCCGCAAGCTCTTCAAGTACATCCCGCAGAGCTGTGAAGACCAGCCTCCGGCGCTCGCGCCGAGCGACGACCCCGACCGCGCCGCCCCCGGCCTGGCGACGATCATCCCCGACAACCCGAAGGAGCCTTACGACATCAAGGACGTGATCACGATGGTTGTCGATCGAGGCGACTTCCTCGAGGTGCAGCCCTTCTACGCGATGAACATCGTGGTCGGGTTCGCGCACCTCGACGGCAAGCCGGTCGGCGTGGTGGCGAATCAGCCCAAGGTGATGGCGGGAGCCCTCGACATCAACGCGTCGGACAAGGGTGCTCGCTTCGTCCGGTTCTGCGACGCGTTCAACATCCCGCTCGTCACGTTCGTCGACGTGCCGGGATTCCTGCCGGGCACCTCGCAGGAGTACGGGGGCATCATCCGTCATGGCGCGAAGTTGCTCTACGCGTTCAGCGAAGCGACGGTGGCCAAGCTCACCGTGATCACGCGCAAGGCTTACGGGGGCGCCTACTGCGTTATGTGCTCGAAGCACATCCGCGCCGACTTCAACGTCGCATGGCCGACCGCGGAGATCGCGGTGATGGGACCGGAAGGCGCGGTCAACATCCTGTTCCGCCGCGAGCTCACGAGCGACGCCGATCCGGCGGGGCGCCGCCGCGAGCTGGTCAGCGAGTACACGGAGCGATTCGCCAACCCCTACATCGCGGCCGAGCGCGGCTACATCGACGACGTGATCGAGCCGGGCCGCACGCGGTCGGAGCTCATCCGCGCTTTGCGCATCGCCGCGCGCAAGGACCGCAAGCGATCTCCGCGCTGGCACGGCAACATCCCGCTGTGAAACGATCGCTCTGAGTTGAAGCTCCTCGAATATCAGGCCAAGGAGGTGCTGTCGTCGCTTGGCATCCCGATCCCGCCCGGCGTGGTGGCGCGCACCCCGGCCGAGGCTGTCGCCGGGTTCGAAAAGCTCGGTCCGGTGGCCGTCAAGGCCCAGGTTCCGGTCGGAGGACGGGGCAAGGCCGGTGGGATCAAGCTGGCGAAGACGGCCGATGAGGCGCGGAAAGCCGCCGAGCAGATCATCGGGATGGACATCAAGGGGTTCAAGGTCCCGCTCGTCTACTGCGAAGCGGCGCTCGAGATCGAGCGCGAGATCTACGTCGGATTCACGGTCGACCGCGACGCGCGGGCCAACATCCTGCTGCTGTCAGCCAAGGGCGGCATCGACATCGAGCAGGTGGCCGAAGAATCGCCCGAGTCGATTGCGCGTCTCTATCCGAATCCCTGGCGCGGACCAATGGACTTCGAGCTGACACAGCTGGTCTACGACGCGGGCCTTGGCGAGCTGGCGCGGCCGCTCAGCGCGATCATCGAGAACCTCTATCGCGCCATTCCCGAGCTCGACGCCCTGACGGCCGAGATCAACCCATTGGTCGTGACGAAAAAAGGCGAGGTGATCGCGGGCGACGCAAAGCTCGAAGTTGACGAGAACGCCGCGTGGCGGCACAAGGATCTGGAAGAGCGCTATGGCGGCGTCGTCGAGGGCGACCCGTACGAGGTCGAGGCGAAAAAGCGCGGGCTCACGTATGTATCGCTCGACGGCGAGATCGGGATCATCGGCAACGGCGCGGGGCTCTGCATGAGCACCCTCGACCTCGTGCAGCGCGCGGGCGGACGGGCGGCGAACTTCTGCGACATCGGCGGCGGGGCGAAAGCCGAAGTGGTCGAAAACGCGCTCGCGGTCATCCTCATGAACCCGCGGGTGAAGGGCGTCTTGATGAACGTTTTCGGCGGGATCACGCGCGGGGACGAGGTGGCCAAGGGCCTCGTCCACGCTCGCGACAACTTGAAGATGAAGCTGCCGTTGGTGGTCCGACTTAGTGGGACCCGCGAGGAGGAAGGCCGCAAGATCCTCAAGCAGAACGGCATCGAGCCCGGGGCGAACGCCTGGGAGGCAGCGCAGAAGATCGTCGAGCTTGCGACGATGGAAACCCCCACCCCGGCCGCTGCGCGACCGGACCTCCCCGCGGAGGAGGTGACGCTTGAGCATCCTTCTTGATGCCTCCACCCGCGTGATGGTGCAGGGCATCACCGGCCGCGAAGGTTCCTTTCACACCGAGCAGATGCAGGCGCTCGGCACGAACGTGGTCGCCGGCACGAGCCCGGGCAAGGGCGGGACCACCCACCTCGGCGTGCCGGTCTTCAACACGGTGGCCGACGCTGTCATGGCAACCGGCGCGAACGCCTCCGGCATCTTCGTACCGCCTCCCTTCGCGCCCGACGCCATCATGGAGGCTGCCGCGGCCGGGATCAGTCTCATCGTGTGCATCACCGAGGGCATCCCGATCCAGGACATGATCCGGGTCAAGGACTTCCTGCGCGGTTATCCCTCGGCGCGATTGCTTGGTGCCAACTGCCCTGGTTTGATCACCCCTGGCGTGGCCAAGATCGGGATCATCCCGCAGCGAATCACGATGTCGGGGCCGGTCGGGCTCGTGTCCCGGAGCGGAACCCTGACCTATGAGGTGGGATCGGCGCTTTCCGCCTCGGGCCTTGGACAGTCGACGATCGTCGGCATCGGCGGTGATCCAGTGCTCGGGCTGACCTTTAGAGATGTGATCGAGCTCTTCGAGCGGGATCGGGCGACAACTCACCTGGTCGTCATCGGTGAGATCGGGGGCAGCGACGAAGAGCACGCGGCCGAGCTCCTGGGCCGCGGCAGCCGGCTGAAGACAGTTGCCTTCATCTCCGGCCGTACCGCGCCCGAAGGCAAGCGAATGGGCCACGCAGGCGCCATCATTTCCGGCAACCGTGGGACCGCAAAGAGCAAGGAAGAGGCCTTCCGCCAGGCGGGCGTCGCCGTCGCGGAGACGACCGATGAGATCGTCGGCCTGCTGAGATGAGCGCGCTCCCCCTGGCTCTGACGCGTGCGCACGCGACCGAGCGTTGGCGTGACCTGGGCATCCTGCTCCCGCTCGTCGTGTGGCTCGTCTACACGCGCGTCTACTGGATCCTGCAGGCCTCCCACATCAGCGCGCCTCTGTGCCCCTTCTATTACTTCACCGGGCACCCGTGCCCGTTCTGCGGCGGCACGCGCGCCTTCGCCTACATGTGGGAAGGCGATATCTCCGACGCGGTGCGGCTCTATCCGCTCGGTCCGGCCCTGTTCGCCGGGACGATCGTTGCCGTAGGCGGGCTCGCGGGAGGGATCGTGACCGGCCGGACCTGGACTCCGCGGCTGAGCGCGCTGCAGTGGAAGCTCGTCGGCGTCGGCGCGGTCAGCGCGCTGCTCATGAGCTGGGCGCTCAAGGTGTTCGTACTCGGCAACTAGCGTCCGTCGTCTGGGGCGGGAGGATTGGCAGCTCTATCGACGCGTGCGCCTGGACGCGCTGAAGGAAGCTCCCTACGCGTTCGGCTCGACCTATGAGCGGGAGGTCGAGTTCGACGACGCGACGTGGCGCAGGCGGGTCGTCGATCGCGTCCCGTTCATCGCCGAGGTCGACGGTGTCGTCGCAGGGACGGCGAGCGGCGGCGACGGCGAGGTGAACGGGGCGGCGGCGATGACCGCGATGTGGGTCGATCCACGCTATCGACGCTTGGGTGTTGGGGAATTGCTCGTCAAGGCGGTCCTGGAGTGGGCGAAGGGGATGGGCTACGGCCGTATGTTCCTGTGGGTCACCGACGTGAACGCCGCCGCCGAGCACCTTTACGCGCGCCACGGATTTGTGGGCACGGGCGCGAGCCAGGAGGTGCGCCCAGGCGAGCTCGAGCACGAGATGTCCCGGACCCTCTAAACGCCCGCGATGAGCCGCGTCACGATGGGGTAGACGTAAGCCGTCTTCTGGGCGGCGTTGCCGGGGTCGATGAGGTCGTGGGTCAGGCCATCCGCCGCTGCGAACTCGAACGACTCCACCGCTGCTCCGTGCGCGCGCCAGAAGTCGGCGAGTTGGTAAGTGAATCGGTTGTCGAGGCGCGGCTCGGCGGCGTTCGTGATCACGGCAATCGATCGCGCCTTGGGCGCCGAGCGGCGGGCGGACTTCATCAGCATGAGTCCGCAGTCGAAGAGCGCCGCGTAGGCGTGGGTGGCAAATCGCGGGTAGCCGTACGGCGGGCCGAGCCGGTCTTTCAGGTCGTTGTTCCACCACACGTAGAAGTTCGGCAACAGCGTCGCGGCCTTGGTCAACGCGCCTAGGACCGGCCCCGGGATTGGCTTCAGGCCAAGCATTGGCGCGATCAGCACCGAACGGTCAATTCCCTCGCGCGTCTGCGCAAGGATCCCGGCCAGGATGCCGCCCAACGAGAGGCCCGCGATCGTCAGGTGCTCGCCGAGTCCGGCGCCGGCTGCTGCCGACCGGTTGGCGAGAGCGATCAGGTGCTCGGCGCGCAGCTCGGCGATCGAGGTGTTCAAACGGTCGGTGTAGCCGTGTCGCGGATAGCGCGGGATGAGCACGTTCCAGCCACGTTCGTGGAACTGGCGGCCGAGCGCATTGAACTGCTGGGGGCAGTTGGTGAAGCCGTGGAGGAGGAGGAGCGAACGCTCCACGCGCCTGCCGTGCGTGTACACCCGCGTGTGGCAGAGCGGGTTGACGTTGGGTCCATCCAGATCGTGCAGGGTCGCGGCGATCCGCATCCCTTCCGAGTAGAGGTCGTCAGTCATCCCATGTAAGGATTGATGGAATGGATTTTGAACTGACGTCCGAGCAGCAGGCGATCCGGGAGACGTGCCGCGACTTCGCGCGGGAGGTCATCGCGCCGGCGGCCGAGGATCTCGACCGGAACCACAAGTTCGGTTACGACATCGTCCGCCAGATGGGAGAGCTCGGCCTGTTCGGGCTGCCGTTCGCCGAAGAGGCGGGCGGTGCGGGCGCGGATTTCCTCTCGTTGTGCATCGCGATCGAGGAGATCTCGCGCGCCGACGCCGGAGTCGGGATCACGCTCGAGGCGGCCGTGTGCCTCGGCTCCGCTCCGATCTACGACTTCGGCACCAAGGAGCAGAAGGAGCGATGGCTGCCCGACCTGCTCAGCGGTCGCAAGCTCTGGTCCTTCGGGCTGACCGAGCCCGAGGCTGGATCCGACGCCGGCGCCACGAAGACGCGAGCCGAGGCGCGCGACGGCAAGTGGGTCATCAACGGCGCCAAGCAGTTCATCACGAACTGCGGGACTGACATCTCGGCGGGCGTGACGATCACCGCCGTCACGGGTCGCAATGGCGACGGGCCCGAAATCTCCGCGCTCATTGTGCCGACCGGCACGCCGGGTTATCACGTGCTTGAGTCGTACCGCAAGCTCGGGTGGCATTCGTCGGACACGCATCCGCTCAGCTTCGAGGACTGCGAGGTGCCCGCCGAGAATCTTTTGGGAGAGCGTGGTGGCGGGTACAGACAGTTCCTGCACACCCTGACGGGTGGCCGGATCGCGATCGCGGCGCTTTCGGTCGGATTGGCGCAGGCGTGTCTCGACGCGGCGCTCGCCTACGCAAAGGAGCGTCGTGCCTTCGGCGAACCGATCTCGAAGCACCAGGCGATCCAGTTCAAGCTCGCGGACATGGCGATGGAGACCGAGGTGGCGCGGACGATCGTCTATCGGGCGGCGGTCGCCTACGGGCGCGAGGGCGCGGAGACGACGGACGACGTGAGGATGCTCGCCGCGATGTCGAAGCTGTACGCGTCGGAGGCGTCGAAGAGGGCGGCGGACAACGCGGTCCAGATCCATGGCGGGTATGGATTCATGGAGGACTACCCCGTGGCGCGGTACTGGCGCGATGTCAAGGTGAACGAGATCGGGGAAGGGACATCAGAGGTCCAGCGGATGCTCATCGCACGCCTCCTCGGTGCATAGCCGCGACTGCCGGCGGTGGCGCCTTCGGCCGCGGTGTCAAACCCGCGGGCGCCGGCACTCGCGCGTCTACCGCGCCGGCCGCGCGCAGGGCGGACTACCTATAGACCCCGTTGTGACCCAGGCTGTGCGCTCCGACGTTCGGGAAATAAGTCAACCCGTGGTCCTCGGCTCCCACCGGGATCTTCGCCACCACGCTGCCTGTCGTCGTGTCAAAGACATAGACCGTGGCGTTGTAGCGCCCAGACGCCCACAGCCGCGTCCCGTCGGGGTTCAGCTGCAGCATGTCCGGGCTGCCGCCGCCGGCAATCCACCACTTTGCGATCACTGTCCTCGAGGCAAAGTCGATCACCGAGATCGATCCCTCGAGCCGGTTCGAGACGTACAGCGACTTGGTGTCTCGTGACACCTGCAATCCGTGCGCGCCCTTCCCAGTCGGGATGAATTTGATCTCCTTCATCGCGACCGGATCGACCACCGACACGCCCATGCGGCCCTGGTTGGTCACGTAGAAAACGGTTCCGTCGGGCGACAGCTTCACGTCGATGGGGAGGCCGCCGACCCGCACGAAGCCGGCGAGCTGCATCTTGTTCACGTCGACCTTCGCGACGACGCCCGAGTACTCGGTTGAGATCATGAAGTAGCTGCCGTCGGCGCTGAAATCGAGATGATCGGCGCCCGGCCACGGGATGCCCACTGCCTTGAGGAGCTTCCATCCGTGGCGCCAGTCGCGAAACTCCACAGTCTGCCGGCGCTCGATGACGTCGATCGCCTTGGTTCCGTCGGGCGTGAAGTACAGGTTGTAGGGATACGGAATCGAGATCGTGCCCGAAGGCCGGCCGGTGTGGATGTTCAGAACGGTCAGGCTGCTCGAAGCCTCGTTGTCCACGTACAAGGCGCTCATGTCCCAGGCGGGCGCGATGTGATGCGGGATCTGGCCGACGCGAAAGTGGTCGATGACCTTGTAGGTCTGGGGGTCGATCACGTCGACCGTTCCGGCCCCGCTGTTCGGAACGTAGACGCGCTGCGGAATCTCGCACAACGGGCATGGAACCGTTCCTGACAGGTCGTTTGCGTAGACGTTGAACGCCGGCGCCGGCAGGCTCGTGGGCTGGACGTCGGGCGGAGGCAATAGCCGCGCGGGCTCGGTATCCACCGGAGCAGTGTTCTCCGGAGTCACCGGGGGAGCGGTCCACACGACCGCGGCAACCACGACCGCGGGGCTGACGATCGCCACGATGAAAACAAAGGCGAAGAAGATCCGAACGGCTCGAGACCGCAGGACCCGGGCCGGCGTCGCTAGACGGCCGTCACTCGTCGGGGAGATCTTCAAGCTTCGGCGTCAGCTCGCAAACCCACCGGCCGTCGTCGAGCCGGCGGATGAAGCGCGTGTAACCCTGGTTGCGAGCGACGTTCAGGAACTGCTCCTGGGTGATGAGAGTGCGAAGTCTCGCCAGGTCGGCGTAGGTGTTGTCGCGCATGATCCCGCCGACGACGCCGGCGAGCTCGCGCCATTGGCCTTCGGAAAGCGGTTCGCCGTAGCCGGCGATCGTGACCAGGAGCGCGGCGGTCGCACCGGTGATGGTGTCGGGCAGGATCTTTTCGCCCTTGGCGCGCGAGATGATCTCCCGCCCGGTGCTGATGATGTCGGCGATCCGGTCTCGCCGCACGCCTATGATGTCGCGACCGCTGCCAACAGTGGTGCCTTCGAGGTACCGCGGCCCTGCGTCCATTGCCAAGCCCACTATTCTAAGTAACGCTTCACTTGGACCTCGAACTTGCGCCCGAGCACGCGAGCTTTCGCGACTCCGTTCGGGAGCTCGCTCAAGGCGTCGTGCGGCCGCTCGCCGCCGAGGTCGATCGCGACCACCGTTTCCCCGCCGAGGCGATCAAGGCCGCGGCCGAATCTGGCCTCATGGGTGTCCTGATCCCCCGCGAATACGGCGGGGCGGGCATGGATGCGCTCGCGTTTGCCATCTGCATAGAAGAGCTGGCGCAGGCATGCGCCGCGACTGCAGTGATAGTGGACGTGCACACGAGCGTGGGCACCGAGCCGATCCTCCTCTTCGGCGACGAGGACCAGAAACGCAAGTGGCTGCCGCAACTGGCTTCGGGCCAGCTGCTGGGGGCGTTTGCCCTCACCGAGCCGGCGTCAGGGTCGGATGCCGCGGCGCTGAAGATGACGGCCCGCCGCAACGGAAGCGGATATGTCCTCAACGGGACGAAGGTGTTCATCACGAACATCGGCCGTGCCGGGCTCTACGTGGTCTTTGCCAGAACCGGGCCGGACGAGAAGGCGGCCGGGATCACCGCGTTCCTGGTGCCCGCCGACGCGGACGGGGTCCGCATCGGCCAGGTGTTCGGCAAGATGGGCCTCAACGGGTCTCCCACCGGCGAGCTCGTCCTCGAGGATGTGAACATTCCGGAATCCCACCGCCTCGGTCGCGAGGGCCACGGCTTCACCATCGCGATGCGCGCGCTGGACTCCGGTCGCATCGGCATCTCGGGTCAGGCGCTCGGCATCGCGCAGGCCGCGATCGACGAGGCGCGCACGCTGATGCGCGAGCGCGGCCACGAGAATTCAAAAGGCGACGTCGACGTCCTTGACCGGCTCGCCGGCCAAGGCGATGACTTCTCACTTGCAGACATGGCGACGAGGGTCGAGTCTGCGCGCCTGCTTGCGTATCGGGCCGCGTGGCTGTGCAGCCAGGGCAAGCCGTTCACTCGCGAGGCGTCGATGTCAAAGCTTCACTGCACCGATACCGCGATGCAGGTGGCGCTCGACGCGCTGCAGATCGCGGGCCACGAAGGTGCAGTCGCGGGCAGCCCCTTCGAGCGCCATGTTCGCGACGCCAAGGCCCTGCAGATCTACGAAGGCTCAAACCAGGTGCAGCGCATCGTCATCGCCCGCGAATTACTCAAGGCCGGATAATCAGCCTCAGAGATGGATTTCGAGTTCACGGCCGAGCAGGTCGCGATCCGCGACACGATCCGCGAGCTCGTTCAGGACCGCGTCGCTCCGCGCGCGGCCGAGATCGATCAGACCGGAGAGTATCCGAAGGATATCGAGACGCTGTTCGCGGAGAACGGCATCCTCGGCGTCCCGTTTCCCGAGGAGTACGGCGGCATCTCCGGTTCGAGCGTCACGATCTGTATGGGCATCGAGGAAATCGCGAAAGCATGCGCCAGCTCGTCGCTGATACTCGCGGTGCAGGCCCTCGGCTCTTATCCGATCCTCGTCGCGGGATCTGAGGAGCAGAAAAAGAGGCTGTGCCCGCCGCTTGCGTCGGGCGAGAAGATCGCCGCGTACGCGCTTTCCGAGCCCGGCAGCGGTTCCGACGCCGCGGCGATGAAGACCCGCGCGAAGAAGTACGGCCACGAGTACGTGCTCAACGGAACCAAGCAGTTCATCACGCACGGCAGCGTTGCCGGCACGCTCGTCGTCTTCGCCGAAACCCAACCCGGCAGCGACCACCGCGGCATCTCGGCGTTTGTCCTCGAGCGCGAAGCGAGTCCGTGGACGGTCGCGAAGCTCGAGCACAAGCTCGGAATACGCGGCTCGCCGACAGCGCAGATCGTCCTCGAAGACGTAAAGGTGCCCGCCGCCAACCGGCTGGGCGATGAAGGCGCGGGCTTCAAGATCGCGCTCGCGGTGCTCGACCGCTCACGCCCGGGCATCGGCGCCCAGGCGCTCGGGATCGCCGAAGGGGCATTCGACTACGCGCTGAACTACGTCAAGGAGCGCCAGCAGTTCGGGCAGGCCATAGCGACATTCCAGGGAATCCAGTTCATGCTGGCCGACATCGCGACGCAGATCGAGGCCGCGCGTCATCTCGTCTATCGCGCGGCTACGAAAGTGGACGCCAAGGCGGCCGACCTGACGAAGGTCGCGGCCATGGCAAAGCTGTTCGCCTCGGATATGGCCATGCGGGTGACCACGGATTGCGTCCAGCTGCTCGGGGGATACGGGTACATCAGCGACTACCCGGTCGAGCGAATGATGCGCGACGCCAAGATTACGCAGATCTATGAGGGCACGAACCAGATTCAGCGCGTCGTGATCGCACGAGCACTGCTCCGTTGAGTGCCGAACCTTCTGGGGACGCCGCGCCGGAGGCGCGGGGAGGTCCGCCGCCGCCACCACCGCCTCCTCCACCTCCACCGCCTGCCATGTCGCCTTACTACAGGGCGGGGTATCCGCAGCCTCCCGCGCCGGCGACCCACAACGACGGCGCGGCGGTGGTGTCGGCGATCCTCGGCAGCTTCGGCGTGGTGCTTGGTCTGGTGCTCGGCATCCCCGGACTTGTGCTCGGTCCGATCGCCTACTTCCTCGGCAAGGGCGCGATAGGCCGCATCGAAGCATCTAAGGGAACGCTGGGCGGCCGCAGCGCGGCCGCGGCCGGATGGGTGATCGGAGTGATCGCCACCGCGGTCGGAGCGATCGTGACGCTCACCTGGTTTGTCATCTGGCTGGTGGCGGTCTCCGGTCCGCCGCCCACCTAGCAAGCCTTGGACCGCGTCGGCGACGCGTTCGTCTGGCCGTTCCGGGACCCTGAATGGGTGAACAAGATCCTGATCATGGGGCTCATTCAGCTGATCCCTTTCGTGGGGGCGATCAACGGGCTTGGCTGGATGCTGGCGGCGCTCCACCGGCTTCGCGCCGGGGAGGAGCGGCTTCCGCCTGCCAACTTCGAGCATCTGGGCCGAGGCTTCCGGCTTTTCGTCGTGTACCTCGTGTACTACGGAAGCGTCGTTCTGATCGGCGCCGTGCTTTACGTGCCGGGGACGCTCATCCTGGCCCAGCAGGGCAAAGATTCGTCCAGCCCTCTATTGGTAGCGGTCGGCCTCGGGTTGCTCCTGCTCGCATTCAGCGTCGTCACGCTCGGCCTGCTCCTGATGACTTTCCTCACACCGTCGGTCGTGCTCGAGTTCGACGGTGGCGGGATCCCCGGCGGATTGCGCCTCGGCGATGTCCTCCGGCGCGCGCGCTTTTCCCTCACCAACACCCTGATTGCCGGCCTTATGCTGATCGCCGCCGGCCTGGTCGGCCAGCTCGGGTCGGTCGCCTGCTTCATCGGGGTCGTGTTCACGTCGGTCTACGCGCTCGCGATGCAGGCATGGATCGTCCGCAGCTTCGAGCTCGGAGCCGCGGCGCCGGCAGGTAGATAAGTGGAGGAGGGGTTCGTGGAGGAGGAGATGGAAGGTGTCTGACCTCCCGCCGCCGCCGCCGCCGAGCGGGGGCAGCCAACCCCCACCGCCGCCACCTCCACCGTCAGGCTCGGCCCCGCCGCCGCCCCCTCCGCCTGGCGGAAGACTCAATCCACCCCCGCCGCCACCAGGTGGGGGCTACATCCCACCCCCGCCACCGGGCGGTGGATACGGTCCGCCGCCGCCGGGAGGGGGAGGCTACGTGCCACCGCCGCCCGCCGGTTACGTGCCCGGCGGGTACGCCGGCTACGCGGCCCAGCGCACGGATGGGCTCGCCATCGCGTCCCTGGTCATCGGGATCATCTCGATCGTCTGTTCGTTCCTGTGCCTGGGCGTCATCCTCGGCCCGACCGCCGCGATCATGGGGTTCATAGCGCGGCAGCGAATCGCGACGAGTGGTGGCGCGATGGGCGGAGGTGCCCTGGCGATGGTCGGGCTCGTCCTTGGCATCATCGGGTTCGTGGCCAGCGTGGGCGCTTTTTTCGCCTACGCCTTCTCCGGGATATTCAACAACTCGACGACGTAACCTTCGATCGGCTCGCGGCGTTGTTAAAATCCCGGTGCTCATGTTCCGGGCCAGGCCAAGAAGGGCCAGGCGATCCCGCTATCGAGTCTCCCACCGCCTGACCAGGTCGGTCCCTGCGGCGGTCATCGCTGTCCTGCTTCTCGGCATCGTCGTCGCCGCCACGCTGACGTACAAGCGCTTCGACGATTTCATGACGGCCACGACGGGCCACCACATCAACGCCATCGGGGAGATCGCCCAGGTCGTCGAACCGTCACCGGGAACGATCGCCTACAAGCTCAAGCACGGTCAGCGCGTCAACGTGCTCCTGCTCGGGCGAGGCGGCTACGAGAACGATGCGCCATACCTGACCGACTCGATCATGGCCGTGAGCATCGACCCGGTGACCAACCGCGTGATGATGCTGTCGATCCCCCGGGACCTTGTCGTGCACATGAACCTGCAGAGTGATTCGAGCAGGATCTGGACCAACAAGATCAACGCGGCGTACGAAGTGCCTTACACCAGCATCATCTGCTGCGTCGCCAAGCAGTACACGGGCATCAACGGTGGCGGTCTCGCGGCGGAGCATGAAGTCGGAAAGGTCACAGGGCTGACCTTCGACCGTTACATCGCGATCGACTTTGTCGCCTTCCGCGACATGGTCAACGCGCTCGGCGGCGTCGACGTATGTCTGAGCACCAACCTGGACGACAACACTTACCCCAACTACAACAACGGCTACAGGCCGATCCACTTCAAGGCCGGCTGCCAGCATCTCAACGGAGAGCAGGCGCTCGAGGTGGCCCGATCGCGGCACGCGATCCAGCCCGAGCAATCGTCGGACTTTGGCCGTGCCAAGCGGCAACAGGACATCATGCAGGCGATCAAGAAAAAGGCGACCACGGTGAACGGCTTTGCCAAGGCGCCCCAGCTGTTGAGCGCGCTGCAGAAGAACATCAACACCGACATGACCCTGTCCGACATGAAGGCGATTTTCGACTGGGGAAAGAACCTGCCCGACAGCGCGATCATCCGCATTGCCTTGACGTCGCCCTCGCCGTCGGCCGCAGGCAACCTGCTTGATGGTGGCAGCTGCGGTATGGGAGCCGTCTCGCAGCTGTGCGCGGACGATCCGACCTTCAGCATGATCCGCCGGTACGTGGCCTCGGTCTTCATCGACCCCAAGACGCTTGGCGAGAAGGCGCCCGTTCAGTTCGCCAACGGGTCGACCAACTTTGCCGGCCTTGACGACCGCGTGACCACGATGCTCGATCCCATCGGTCTTCAGCTCAACGATCCAGTCGCCCATAGAGCCTCGTCGCAGACGTTGATCCTCGACTACTCGGGCGGACAGTTCCCACTTACAACCAAGTGGTTGCAGGGATTCTTCGGCGGCAGGGTCGTTGCCGCGACACCGACGAACCCCGCTCCCGCGCGCGGGCAGCAGACGTATGGGATCGTCGTGGTGCTCGGACACGACTTCGCCCTACGCTTTTTGGGCGAGTAACCCCACCCCTTTTCCCTCTCCCAAGTGGGGAGGGGGCACGCCGCCACTGCATCGCCTGCGACGATTGCGAGGATGGGTGAGAACACCGACCCCGTCTTACTGAAGAGGTTTCGATCAGGCGACGTGCGTGCCCTCGCGCGCGCCATCAGCCTCATCGAGCGGCGAGACGAATCGGTGCGCGAGCTGGAGCAAGCCCTGCGCCCTGACGCCAAGACACCAGGCGTCGCCGGATTCACCGGAGCGCCTGGCACGGGCAAATCGACACTCGTCGATGCCGTCGTCTCTCTGCTGCGCAAGAAGCAGTCGTCGGTCGCGGTGCTCGCGACGGATCCCAACTCTCCTTTCAGCGGCGGCGCCATCCTTGGCGATCGGATCCGTATGCAGCGCCACGCCCTAGACCCCAAGGTCTTCATCCGCAGCATGGGTGCGCGCGGCCACCTGGGCGGCCTGTCCTTGGCGTCGCGAGAGGCGATCCGGCTCCTCGGTGCGTTTGGCTTCGATGAGGTGATCCTGGAGACCGTAGGCGTCGGTCAGTCAGAGCTCGAGGTGGCCGCCGTCGCGGACACGACGGTGGTCGTCCTGACGCCGAACCTGGGGGACAGCGTGCAGATGATCAAGGCCGGGATCCTCGAGATCGCGGACATCTTCGTCGTCAACAAGGCCGACCTCGACGGCTACACGCGTGTGATGGCGGAGCTGCGCGCGATGCTCAGCCTGGCGCCCAAAGCCGAGTGGAAGCCTCCGATCCTGGCCACGGTGGCGAGCCGCCAGGAAGGAGTCGAGCAGCTTTGGGAGGCGGTGCTGGCGCATCGCCGTCACCTCGAGAAAAGCGGCCAAGCGCAGGCCCTGTCCGAGCAGAGGCTCCGCGACGAGACCGGCGAGGTGGCGGCCGAGCTGGCCCGGCGGCGAGCGCGGCAAGCGCTGGAAGACGATCCTGAGCTCGCCCGGCGGCTGCTCGCCGACCGCACGCCTTACCGAACCGCGGAGGAGATTCTCGACCGAAAGCGATAATCGATCAGATGAAAGTTCGCGCCCGGGACGCCAAAGAGGTCTGGAAGGAAGAGTTCGAATCCAGTCCTGCGCGCGACGACGGGATCGAGACGTCGACCATCTCGGGCATCCCTCTGCAACCTCTCTACACCGCAGGCGACCGCCCGAGGCGAGAAGAGGAGCTTCCAGGTCAGTTCCCCTACACGCGGGGCATCCATCCCAGCGGGTACCGCGGACGGCTCTGGACGATGCGCCAGTTCTCCGGGTTCGCCACCGCCGAGGAGACGAACCGCCGCTACAAATACCTGCTCGCCAACGGCCAGACCGGCTTGTCCGTCGCGTTCGACATGCCCACGCTGATGGGCCAGGACTCGGACGCGCCGACCAGTCGTGGCGAGGTCGGCCACTGCGGGGTCGCGATCGACTCGCTCGCCGATATGGAGACGCTTTTCGACGGGATCCCGCTCGGCGACATCACAACCTCGATGACCATCAACTCACCCGCGGCCATCTTGCTGTGCATGTACATCGCGGTGGCCGAGAAGCAGGGTGTGCCCGCTTCCAAGCTTGGCGGCACCTTGCAGAACGACATCCTCAAGGAGTTCATCGCCCAAAAAGAGTTCATCTTTCCGCCGGCGCCGTCGATGCGTCTCGTCGTGGACTCGATCGAGTACTGCGCGCAAGAGGTGCCGAAATGGAATACGATCTCCATCTCGGGTTACCACATCCGCGAGGCAGGTTCGACCGCGGCACAGGAGCTGGCCTTCACCCTTGCGGACGGCATGGCCTATGTCGACGCGTGCCTCGAGCGCGGAATGCACATCGATGATTTCGCGTCCCGTCTCTCCTTCTTCTTCGATGCGCACATCGATTTCTTCGAGGAGATCGCGAAGTTCCGCGCCGCCCGGCGGATCTGGGCGCGCTGGATGCGCGAGCGATACGGCGCGCAGCAGGAGCGGTCGTGGAAGCTGCGCTTCCACACCCAGACCGCCGGCGTATCGCTCACCGCGCAGCAGCCGGAGCTCAACATCGCGCGGACGGCGATCGAGGCGCTGGCCGCGGTCCTGGGCGGCACGCAGTCGCTTCACACCAACGCCATGGACGAGGTGCTCGCATTGCCCACGGACAGGGCAGCGCGCATAGCGCTGCGAACGCAGCAGCTGCTTGCGTACGAGACGGGCGCCGCGAACACAATCGACCCGCTCGGCGGTAGTTATTTCGTCGAGGCGCTGACCGACGAGATGGAGCGCCAGGCCGAGGCTTACTTCAAGCGCATCGACGAGATCGGCGGCGTGATCCCTGCGATCGAGGTCGGTTTCTTCCAGAAGGAGATCGCCGACGCCGCGTTCCGCTACCAGAAGGAGCTGGAGCTGAAGCGCCGGATCGTGGTGGGTGTAAACGACTTCACGGTCGACGAAGAGGAGCCCATCGACATCCTGCGTATCGACCCCAGGCTCGAATCTCAGCAGTCGGAGCGTGTGCGAGACGTGCGCCGCAAGCGCGACCAGGCCAGGTGCACCAATGCTCTCCAAAGTCTGAGCAGGGCCGCGGCGGGCACCGACAACCTGATGCCTTACATCCTCGATGCGGTGCGCGCGTACGCGACCGAGGGCGAGATCATGCAAGCCATGATCGAAGTCTTCGGCACGTACACCGAAACGGCCGTGGTCTGATGCCGTCGACCGCCGTACGCCCAGTCCGAATCGTGGTCGCCAAGGTTGGGCTGGACGGCCATGACCGAGGCGTGAAGGTAGTCGCCCGAGCCCTGCGCGACGCGGGTTACGAAGTGATCTACACCGGGCTCCGCCAGACTCCTGAGATGGTGGTCGATGCGGCGCTCCAGGAGGACGCCCAGGTGATCGGCCTTTCGATCCATTCGGGTGCGCACATGACGCTCTTCCCGGCGGTGGTCGAGGAGCTGAAGCGGAGGAAGGCGACGGACATCATCGTCTTCGGCGGCGGCATCATCCCGGACGACGACATCACCGCCCTCAAGAAGCGCGGGGTGGAGAAGATCTTCACCCCCGGCACCCCGCTGCAAGACATCGTGGATTGGCTTCGCAAGCGTTTTCCAGATTCGCCCGCCAAGTAATCGCGACATCGAATAACATCGGCATCGCGCATGTCGAGCGAGCCTCCCGGCCAGGTCCCGCCACCGCCTAGCGGTCCTCCGCCGGGCGATCAGCCGCCGAGCGGACCGCCGCCCACCCCGCCGCCCGCGGGCCCGCCGCCCCCGCCGCCTATACAGCCCTATCAACCTGCTCAGCCCGGTTACGGCCAGCCGTACCCCTATGCCGCGGCTCGTCCGGATGTCCAGGGCTCGATGCCCGCGATGGTCCTCGGAATCGTGGCTGTCGTGCTGTCGCTGGTCGGGTGCGATTGCTGGTTCATCGAGATTGTCGCCGTCCCGCTTGGGATCGTCGCGATCGTGATGGGCATCAACGCGCGCAACCGCGCGAACGCCGGCCAGGGCGCCTTCGGTGGAAGCGGTAAGGCGCTCGCCGGGATCATCACAGGTGCGGTCGCGGTGGGCGTGGGTGCGATCGCGGCGGTCCTCGCGCTGGCGTTTGCCGGGTTGAGCGGCTCGGGCATCCTCAACAACCTGATCACGACCCCGACACCGACCTAGCCCCATCCCGGCCTTTCGGGCCGGACTTCCCCACAAGTGGGGAAGAGTTAAGTGCCTAGCCGGCGGTTACGACGGTCCCCGCGATCTTGTCGTGGAGTCCCTGCCTCTGGGGATCCCAGAACATCCAGAGCCAGGCGAGGGCGCCGAGCAGGCAAAGGGTGAACCACACCTCGAGCCACCAGACAAGGCCGCGCAGGACGGCCATCCCGAGGCTCGGGAAATTGCCGGTCACCCGGTCGCGGACCCGAAAGCCGAAAACCATCATGCCAATCGTCTGCCCGCGCGAGCTCCAGAAGTAACCGACGTACGCCAGTGCGACGGCCAGGTCGACAAACACGGAGACGAGGTGGCTCCCTCGCGTCACCCCTTCGGTCGCGCCGTAGAGAGCGCCCACGATGACCACGTCGATGAGCCCGCCGACGACTCGTAGACCCGGGCTCGCCAACACCGATGGGGGCGACATCGGGTAGCCCGGGCCTGGGGTGAACGATCCGCCATAAGGTCGCCCCATCCCTCGGCTACGCCGGGTACTTCCCCACGGAGTGGGGAAGAGTTGGGTTCACCAAGGTTGGCGTATCATAGGCGGGCCTCTCCACCAGAGGCGCTGCCATGCAACTCAAAGCCTCGGCCCGCCAACCGCTCGGCAAACGCTCGCGCCGCATGCTACGCGAGGGCAAGCTGCCTGCCATCGTCTACGGCCACAACACCGAGGCGACCCCGATCACACTCGACCGGCTCGAGTTTCAGAAAGTCTTTGTCAAGTCGGGCCGCACGCACCTGGTCGACCTCGTGCTCGACGGCGGCCGCACCGAGAAGGTGCTTGTCCGCGAGATCCAGACCCATCCTCGGCAGCTGGGACCGATCCACGTCGACTTCTACCAGGTCAACCTGCAGGAGAAGATCGAGGTCGAGGTCCCTGTCCGCCTGACCGGCGAGTCGGCACCCGTCAAGCGCGGAGACGCCGATATCCTCCAGCCGCTGCACGCGATCCGCGTGGAGTGTCTGCCTTCGGACATCCCCGCGTCGTTCGAGGTCGACATCACGCCCCTCGAAGAGATCGAGATGGAGCTCCGAGTCGCGGACCTCACGGTGCCGAAGGGCGTGAGCCTCTTGGTGGACGCCGAAGAGTTGGTCGTCAAAATCGTGCACAAGCGCGAGCTCAAGGTCGAAGAGGAAATCCCGGCCGCGGAGGCCGTGGTCCCGGCCGAGGGCGAAGCTGCCGCGGAAGGCGAGGCTCCGGCCGAAGCCGAAACAGAGACCGAGGAATGACCCTGGCCTCCATCGGAGGCTGGAGTGTCCCGGTTCCCGACTTCGTTTACTACCCCGTCGTCGTTGTTGTCGCTGTGGCCGCGACGTACGTTGTCGCTCGAATTGTCGCCCGCTTCGTCGGCGAGAAGGTCCGCGAGCAGCACATGCGGGCCGAGATGGTCGTCGTCACGCGGCGCGTCGTCACCGCCGGCGTCATCGTACTGGGCGTCTTCCTCGCGCTAGGCTGGGCCGCCCAGAACGCAAACGTCACGCTCTTCGGTCTTCTGCTCGCGACCGTCGTGGCTGCGCTTGGCGTGCAGCAGCTGCTCCAGGACTATGTATCGGGCTACTACGTCTTGCTCGAGCGCCACATCAGGATCGGGGATCGGATCACTTTCGACGAACAATCCGGCACAGTCACCGACGTCCGGCTACGCGTGACTCTGATCAAGAGTGACGCGGGCGACTTGATCGTCGTGCCGAACTCGGAGCTGTTCACCAAGGCGGTGACGGTTCACACGACGCGGTCTACGACAGAGCCCCCAAAGTAATCCGGTACATCGCCTCCAGCTTCTTGCCCTCGAGCTCGCACTCCTCGGCGATCAGCTCACTGAACATCTGCGAGGCGACTTCGACGTGAATGCCGGCCGCGACTTGCGTCGCCAGCGAGCGCAGGTGATAGGTGTGGTCGGGCCGGTCTGAAGAATCCTCCAGCCGCACCTTGACCTCGTCCAGCTGGACGAACTCCGCCCAGCGCTTCACCTCCGCGGCTCCGGTCTCCTCCGCGTCGGAGAGGTGCAAGCAGTTGAGTCCGCCGAAGATCCCATAACGCTCGCGCAGCGAGCCGGGACGCGACTTCGAGATCTGCGTCTCGCCGAGGTCGTAGCGCATCTGCTTCAGCGACCCCGCCGATGCGGTGACGCGTCCGACGACCACCGGCAACGCGGACATGAAATCGACCAGCCACGAGAAGAACGGCCGTCCCTGCAGGAAGTCGTAGTGCCCCTCGATCAAGGTCGCCGGCGGCTGAAACCACTCCAGCGACTCAACCTTCCACTCGCGCTCGGACGAAAGCCAGCCCCAGATTCCGGCGCGCGCAGCCAGGCGATAGGCGGCATCCGGTTTGAAGATGAGGAGCGCGTCAGCCAACGGTCAGGTGGCACGAACAATTCGGATCGTCCGGACTATCCGGCTTCGTCTGACCCGGAAAGGCCAGATGGTCCGGACTAACCGTGTATGAGGCGGACATACTCGAGCTATTTTGCTGACTTACGGTCCCTGGGGTTGGGCGAGTACACCTTGCGGCTCTTCAGCTTCTCGGGCATGTGCACCTGATCGGCGACGCCACCCTCGTACTCGTGCGCGTATTTGTAGTCGCGTCCATAGCCCATCGACTTCATCAGACCCGTCGGCGCGTTGCGCAGGTGCATCGGCACCGGCTCGTTGCCGGTTTCCTGGATCAGCTCGCGCGCCGCGCCGTATGACGTGAGCGCCGAGTTCGACTTCGGCGCCAGCGCGAGGTAGAGCGCGGCTTCGGTCAAAGGCAGCACGGCCTCGGGCATGCCGACGAAGTGCGCGGCCTGCTGCGCGGCGACCGCGACCGGCAAAGCCTGGGGGTCAGCGAGCCCGATGTCCTCTGCGGCCAGGATGACAAGCCGGCGGGCGACGAACATCACGTCTTCGCCTGCCTCGAGCATGCGCGCCATCCAGTACACGGCCGCATCGGGGTCGCTGCCGCGGACGCTCTTGATGAGCGCGGAGACGATGTCGTAGTGCTGGTCGCCCGCCCTGTCGTACAGCAGATGTCGCTGCTGCATAGCGTTCTCCACGTTCTCGAGCGTGATCGCCCGTTCGCCCGCGAGCGCAGCCGCGGCCTCGAGCCCGTTGAGCGCCACGCGGGCGTCGCCGCGCGCGACCTCCAGCAGGGCCCCCAGCGCGTCGTCCTCTATGTTGGCGCTCAGCTGTTGCAGCCCGCGCTCCACGACCTGCTTCAGCTCGTCGCGATCCAGCTGCTCGAGGCGAAACACACGGCTCCGTGAGAGCAGCGGTGAGATCACCTCGAAGGACGGGTTCTCTGTGGTCGCGCCGATGAGCGTCACGGTCCCGTCCTCGACGTGCGGCAGGATGGCGTCCTGCTGGGCCTTGTTGAAGCGATGGATCTCGTCGATGAACAGAACGGTGCGCAGGCCGGCCCTGCGGTGGACCTTCGCCTCCGCGACGACCTTGCGCAGGTCCGCCACGCCCGCGGTCACGGCTGACATCGCAACCATGCGGGCGCTCGTCTCGCTCGCGAGAAGCCCCGCCAGGGTCGTCTTGCCGCTCCCCGGCGGCCCCCAGAGGATGATGCTCGGCAGGTTTCCGCTGCGCGTGAGCTGGCGGAGGACGGCGACCACCTTGTCCTGACCGACCATGTGCTCGAACTTTTTGGGGCGCAAACGCATCGCCAGCGGCGCTTGCGGCTCCGCTCCCGCCGGGAGCGGAAAGAGCTCACCCTGATCTGACATTGATCTTGATTCTGACCGCCGGCTTGGTTTGCCGAGACCGAGATCAGGGCCCTGTCCCTAGAATTCGCCCCCATGACTACCTGCTGGTACTGCAGCTCGGAGGTTCCGGAGACCTCTCAGTATTGCCCCAGCTGCGGCCACAGCCAGACCGACCGGACCTCCAGTCCGCTGTTTGGGGTCGTCGACCCGACGACCGGGATCTGGAACTCGAAGTTCATCAACGCGCTGGTCGGCCAGGAGGCCAACCGCGCTGTGCGCTACCACCGGCCGCTCTCGATTCTTCTGATCGAGCTCGACCACGCAGAGCACATCCACAAAGAGCTGGAGCAGGTACAGGTAGAAGGACTGCTCCGGGAGATGGCCGAACGGCTCGGCCAGGCCATCCGCGACACTGACACCGTGGGGTTTCTCGACGCCGACGGACCACCGCACTTCGCGATCGTCCTCCCCGAGACCGACGAACAGGGGGCGGCCCTGGCGGCAGATAAGATCCGGCGCTCGATCGCCTCGCACGACTTCGGCACCACAGGCGCGTGGAAGCGCATCACCGTCAGCTGTGGCGCCGCCACCGTCGACTCCGGCTACCGGCCCGCGGACGAGGCCGGCATGATGAACCGCCGAGAGTACACCGGCAATCTCCTGCGCGAGGCCTACCAGGCGCTCGACTCCGGCCGCTCGGCTGGGACGAACCGAACCACGGTCGGCGTCTACAAACGCTGAACCGGTTCTACCTCATCCGCCACGCGGATGTCGAAAACCCGCATCGGCTCCTGTACGGCCACCTGCCGGGCTTCAATCTCAGCGCGCTAGGCCGCGCGCAGGCAGCGGCGCTGGGGGAGAGCATCAGGTCTGCGGGGATCAAGCGGATCGTGGCCAGCCCACTCGACCGTGCGGTCGAGACCGCGCGCATCATCGCCGGCGGCCTGACACCCACGCCGGCGCTCGAAACAGATGGAGCGCTTCGCGAGTCCGAGTTTTCCCGCTATTTGCAGGGGGTGCCGTATTGGCAGATTCCCGTGCGCCGGCCCCTGTGGTTTGTTCACAAGGCGAAGCGAGGGCTCCTTCCCGGAGATGAAAGCATCGCAGCGATGGCGGAGCGGGTCCTGGGTGTCGTGCGGCGCCTGACACGGGAGCATCCTGGCGAGACGATGGCGCTGGTGAGCCACGCCGATCCTCTTGTCGCAACCTGGATCATTCTCGACGGGCGGCCGCAAAACGAGCGCGAGATGCACCGTAAGGACATCCAGAAGGCAGGGATGCTGCAGCTCGACATGGAAGGCGACAAGCCGAAAGTGTGGGAGTACATCCCGCCGCCGAAAGTGGAAACACCGGCCACCGCGGCAGCCTGACGCCGGTGAGGCGATTTCCGAAGGGCTTCCTGTGGGGGACCGCCAGCGCGGCGCACCAGGTCGAAGGTGACAACCGCAACTGCGATTGGTGGGAGTGGGAGCATGAACGAGGACGAATCGCGAAGGGCGACACCTCCGCCGTTGCGTGCGACAGCTACCGGCGTTACCGCGAAGACGTCGCGCTGCTGCGCGAGCTGAAGCAGAATGCCCACCGGCTTTCCATCGAGTGGTCGCGGATCGAGCCGTCTGAAGGCGTCTTCGACTCGCGCCAGATCCGTCACTACCGAGACGTGCTCGGCGAGATGCGCGAGCAAGGGATCGCGCCGATGGTCACCCTGCACCACTTCACGAACCCACTCTGGTTCGTGCGCAAAGGAGGATGGATCTCGCCCGACGCACCACGTGCCTTCATCCCGTTCGTGCATCGCGTCATCGACGAGCTCGGCGATCTCGTCGACATCTGGTGCACGATCAACGAGCCGAGCATCTACGCCGCGAACGGGTGGATCACCGGCGAGTTTCCTCCCGGCCGTCATGGCGACCTCGCGGCGCAGTATCGCGTGACGCGCAACATGCATCGGGCGCACGAGCTCGCGTACGCGGTGATCAAGCGCCGATGGCCTGATTCCCTGGTCGGCCTCTCGCATCACAAGTTCCTGTTCCTGCCCGCCACTTCGAGGCGAAGGGATCGCCTCGCGGCGAGCGTGACTCAGGCCGTGACCGACCGCTGGCCTGTTCGGCCCGGCCGGCTTCGGCCGATCGTCGACGCGAGAAGCGATTACATAGGCATCGCTCACTACTGGGGTCAGATGTGCGCGTTCGATCCGCGGCGACCAGGGAACCAGTTCATCCGGCGGTTCAATCCACCGGGCCCGGTGAACGAGATGGGCTTCGTCTCGGATCCTTCATGGATGCGCGGCGTCCTCACGGAGCTCGCGCCCTACCGGAAGCCTGTGTACGTGACCGAGAACGGACTCGCCACGGCGGAGGATGCGCCGCGCGAGAGGTACCTGACAGAGGTGCTGGGCGAGGTGCATGCGGCGATCGAGGAAGGAGTCGACGTGCGGGGCTACTTCCACTGGACGAACCTCGACAACTTCGAGTGGGCCCGAGGCTACACGGCACATTTCGGGCTCATCGCGGTCGACCGCAAGACCCTGGAGCGGACCATCAAACCGAGCGGCCGCCTGTACGCGCGGATCGCCACCGCGAACGGATTGGCCTCTTAACTAGACTCACGGCGTGACGCGCCGGTCGGTGGTGCTGGGAGCTGCGGCGATCGTCCTCGGCTCGATCCTGATGCTCTCCCTCGTGTGGGGACTTCAGCACGCGGCTCTGTCCAACCCGCCCGTGCTCGGCCGCAGCGCACCCGGCCTTGCCATCCAGCCTGTTGCGGGCGATCGGGTCAGCGTCTCCGAGCTTCACGGCAAACCCGTCGTGCTGAATTTCTGGGCCTCATGGTGCGGAACGTGCATCGAGGAGGGCCGTGTGCTGGCCGCGGCGTCGAACACCTATCCCGACGTCGCATTCATCGGCGCCGACAATCGCGACACCACAACGGGATTCCAGGCATTCGAGCAGCTTCACCCGCATCCATATCCTGCCGGCCCGATCGTCTCGGGCTCGTACCAGTCCTATGGAGTCGCGGGGTTGCCGGCGACGTTCTTCATCGACTCGGATGGCGTCGTCGTCGCGTCCTTCATCGGCCCGCTCGATGCGAAGACCCTGGGCCACTACGTCGGGCTGATCGCGACATGACCCCGACGTTGAAGTGGGGCATTCCTGTCGCGGTGGTCGCGGCATGCGTCGGCTATCTGATCTTCACGTCCTCTGGCGGTGCGAGCGAGTACTACCTGACCGTCTCTGAGCTGCGGGCGCACGCGCAGCCGGGTGACATTCGCGTCGCTGGCGTGGTGCAAGACGACGTGCAGAAGAGCCAGGGTGGACTACGCGTGACCTTCACCGAGACAGACAGCACGGCGTCGATGCCGGTGGAATACTCGGGCGCGCTGCCCGACATCTTCAAACCGGGCATCACTGTCGTCGCGGAGGGACGGTTGGGGAGCGACGGTGTCTTCCACGCCAGGACGCTGCTCGCGAAGTGCCCCTCGCGCTTCTCGACCCAGCCCTACACATCGTGATTCTCGGCTACCTCGGCGCCGGCGCCTTGCTCGCTGGGCTGGTACTCGGCGGATTCTCAACGCTGCTGTCCTTCTGGGCCGGGGCACGAGAGAGCCCGGTGTTCATTCAGGTCGCGCGGCGCGCCTTCTACGCCGCCGCGGGGATGACCGCCCTGGCGTCGGTGCTGCTCGAAACGGCGCTGCTCACGCACGATTTCTCGCTTGCCTACGTCGCCGAGCACACCGACCTCTCGACGCCGATCGCACTCGTCGCGGCGGGCTTCTACGGCGGTCAGGAAGGCTCGCTGCTCTACTGGACACTGATCCTTGGCGTGCTGGGCAGCGCCTCGCTCCTCGCGAGCGCGCGTCTGGGCGAGCGGGTCGCCGCGTACGCCGCTGGGATCCTGGCCGCCACCCTCACCTTCTTTCTCTTCGTCCTCGCTGTTGTGGCGAGCCCGTTCGAGCTGCTCTCGGTCACGCCGCCCGACGGCCTCGGCCTGAATCCGATCCTCCGTGACGGCGGCATGCTCATCCATCCGCCGGTGATCCTCGCTGGTTTTGCCTCATTCGCCGTCCCGTTCGCCTTTGCGTGCGCTGCGCTGATGGCTGGCCGCGCGGACGTCTCATGGATCCGCCACACGCGGCGCTTCGCGCTCCTCGCGTGGAGCCTGCAGACCACTGGGCTCCTGCTCGGGATGTGGTGGGCCTACCACGTGCTCGGCTGGGGCGGCTACTGGGGATGGGATCCAGTGGAGAACGTGGCGCTCATGCCGTGGCTCGCCACCACCGCGTACCTGCACTCCGCGCAGGTCCAAGAGAAGCGAGGGCGCATGCGCGGGTGGAATTTCGGCCTGGTCATCCTCGCGTTCCTGCTCGTCGTGTTCGGCACGTTCATCGTGCGCAGTGGAGTCGTGCCTTCAGTGCACACGTTTGCGATCAGCGCCATCGGCCCATGGTTTCTGGGCTTTCTCGGGGTCTGCATCGCTTTCTCAGCGGCGCTGCTGGCGTTCCGCGCCGGCGGGTTCGCGTCGGCGACGCATCCCCCCGTGACGCCGGTCTCGCGCGAGGGTGCTTTCGTCCTCCAGAACCTGTTGCTGATCGGGGTGGTTGCTGTGGTCCTGTGGGGCACGGTCCTCCCGCTGATCTCCGGCTTGTTCGGCAGCGAGCGAGTCGTCAGCACGTCCTATTACGAGCGAGCGGCCGCGCCTCTCCTGGCGGCAATCCTGGCGTTGATGGCCGCGGGGCCACTTCTCCCGTGGCGCCGGGCTGGGAGGCCGACGCTGCGCGCGCTGCGCTGGCCGGTCGCCGGCGCCGCGATCGTGGTGATTGGACTGGCGGCCGCCGGCGTGCGCTCGCTTCCGGCGCTGATCGCCGTTCCGCTTGCCGCCGCCGCCGCGACGACCATGCTGACCGAATACGGCAGGGCGCTGCTCAAGAGACCCGAGATCCTGGTCCGCAAGCGGCGTCGTTACGGCGCGTACCTGGCCCATCTCGGGCTCCTCGTGGCCGCGGTCGGCATCGCCGCGTCGCAGCTCGGCCAGCAGGAGAAGGACGTCACGCTCGCGCCCGGTCAGGCGGTGACGGTCGCCGGCTACACGCTCACGTACACAGGTTCTGAGCAGAGGCAGCTTGCCGACCACACCGAATTCATCACCGCCATGCGCTTCGGCGCGCAGACGCTGGAGCCGTCCCGCGCCACCTACTCGGGCCTGGGTGGCCAGGCGCTGACCCACGTCGCGATCACGACGACGCCGTTCGCCGATGTCTACGTCGTCCTCGCGTCGACGAGTGAGAACGGCTCGGCATCGTTTCGGGTATTCGTCAACCCGCTGGTGACGTGGATCTGGGCCGGCGGCGCGGTGATCATCCTAGGGGTCGTGCTGGGCAACGCCGGGGAGGGCAGCCTCGCTGCGGAGTTGGCAAGGCGCCGGATCCCGATTACGCTCCCCGCGTAGGCATGGCGATCATCGTCGCGACGCTGCTCCTGTTCCTGGCGGGGCCGTTCGTGCTCTGGCCCCTCCTCAAGACGCCGCCGGACAACCCATGAGCGTGATCGTCGCCAACGGCCTGACGCACTGGTTCGGCAACGAGCACGCCCTCGACAGCGTCGACCTCGTGGTCGACACCGGTGAGCATGTCGCGGTGCTCGGTGAGAACGGTGCCGGCAAGACCACCCTGCTGCGCATCCTTGCGACCGCGATGCGGCCGACCTCCGGCCGCCTCGAGATCGCAGGACTCGATGCCCACCGAGAGCGCCGGCGGCTGCGCCACTACCTCGGCTACACCGGCCACGCGCTCGGCCTCTATCCGGCGCTGTCGGCCGCGGAGAACCTCGAGTTCTTCTGCGAGCTGCAGGGCACCCCGCGATCGCGGATCGACGAGGTCCTCGAGGCGGTCGGCCTTGCGGCGACGGCAAAGCGACGTGCCGCTCAGCTGTCCCGCGGCATGCAGCAGCGGCTCGCCATCGGCCGCGCCATCCTGCATGACCCTCGCCTCCTCATCCTCGATGAGCCCGACGCGAGCCTTGGCAGCGACGCGGCAGAGCTGCTCGCCCGCGTGATGGACGGGCGGACAGTGGTCCTCGCCACCCACGATCGCGCGCTGGCCAACAGGTTGTGTCCTCGGACCCTGGAGCTGCGCCACGGCCGCTCGGTCGGCACGGCGACGCGGCTCCGCGTGGTGAAGTGAACCCCTTCAACGTCGCGGTCGCCGTCGCGCGCAAGGACCTGAGGTCCGAATGGCGCACGCGCGAGATGGTGCCGGCGCTCGCCCAGTTCATCATCCTCGCCCTCCTCATCGCCAACTTCGGGTTCCAGATCGACTCCCACAACGCTCCATCGATCGCGCCAGGCATCCTGTGGCTCGCCCTTGTCTTCGCCGGCCTGGTGGCCTTCGGCCGCACCTTCGCCGCCGAGCGCGACCAGGCCTCCCTCGAGGCGATGCTCCTGACGCCGGCCTCTCCGGTCGCCATCTTCGCCGGCAAGGCGATCGCGGCCTCGTTGCTGCTCATCGTGTGCGAGGCCGTCATGCTGCCGGCGCTCTCGCTTTTCTTCGGCACGCCGCTGGGTGCGGACATGGTCGCCGCCGTCCTGCTCGCGACGGTCGGCATGGCCGCCCTCGGCTGCCTGTTCGCCGCGCTGGTGGCGCGGGTTCGAGCGCGCGAGCTGCTGCTCCCGCTGCTGACGCTGCCGCTGTGGATACCGTTCATCATCGCGGGCGGCCAGGCGGTGCAATCGGCGATGGGCCTGCCCGGCAGCTACCCGGAGGCCATCGGCCTGCTGATCGACTTCGACATACTTTTTGTCGTGCTCACCTCGCTGGCCGCTCGCTTCGTGCTCGATGAATAAGTACGAGAAGGCGGCCACGGGAGCGGTTGCCCTGATGCTCGTCGCCGGCGCTGCGATCTTCTTCTTCGCGCCGACGGACTATCTCCAGGGCCCGGTGCAGCGGATCTTCTACCTGCACGTGAGCTCGGCCATCGCCGCCTATGGATGTTTCGCCGTGGTGCTGGTCGGCGGGATCATCTACCTGCGGACCGAGAGCCCCGTCGCGGATCGCTTTGCGCGTGCGGGCGCGCTCGTTGGCCTCGTTTTCACGACGGTCACGCTGGTGATGGGCATGCTGTGGGCGAAGCCGATCTGGGGCACGTTCTGGACCTGGGACGCCCGCCTGACGTCGACGTTGGTGTTGTGGATGATCTACGCGGGATACCTGCTCGTCCGCCGGCTGTCCGACCCGGGACGTCAATCGGCGCGTCTCGCGGCGGTGGTCGGCATCTTCGGCTTCATCGACGTCCCGGTGGTGCACTTCAGCGTCACGTGGTGGCGGACGCAGCATCCGGGCCCGATCATCGTCAACGACGCGCTGCCGCCGCAGATGCTCGCGACATTTCTGTTCACACTCGCATGCACACTCGTCCTCGCCGCGGTCCTGATCGGGATCCGCTATCGGATCGAGACAGCGCTTGATGCGCGGCTGAATGTCTCCGAGCCCGCGAAGGTCATCGCGGCGAAGCGCGAGGCCGAGCCCGCCAGATGACCTACCTGGTCGTGGCTTACGCGTTTGGAGTGGCGCTCCTCGGTGGCTACCTCGCCTGGTCGCTCCGCAAGCTTCGCCGGCTAGAACGCAAGCAGTAGTCGTTGGCGCCGGCCCAGCCGGCGACGCCGTCGCGGCCGGTCTTCGCGACGCCGGCTTTCAGGGTCAGGTCGTGCTGATCGGCGGCGAGCAGGATCTGCCATACGAGCGGCCGCATCTTTCGAAGGGCTTCCTCGCGGGGACGGTGCCGTCGACTCGCCTTGCGCTCCGACCCGCGGAGCAGTACCGCGAGCTGGAGATCGACCTCGAGCTTGGCGACCGGGTGCTCGACCTCGGCATGCCCGCCAGGAGGGTGTTGCTGGAAAGCGGCAAGACGATCGGCTGGGACCTGCTGTGCATCGCCACGGGCTCGGACGCCAGGCGCCTCCCCGGTCTCGAAGGCGCCCTCTACCTGCGCGAGCTGCCCGCGGCCGAGACCCTGCGCAGCAGGATCGAACACGGTCTCGCCCTCGACATCGTCGGCGCGGGATTCATCGGATGCGAGGTCGCCGCCGTGGCGCGGCAGAAAGGATGCGAGGTCCGGCTCTTCGAGGCGCTTGCCCAGCCCTTGCTCCGGGTGCTGGGCGCCGAGGGCGGCGGCTACCTCGCCGATGTTCACCGTGGCCACGGCGTCGACTTGCGGCTGGACGCTCAACCGCCGCCGGACGCCGACCTTGTCGCCGTGGGGTCGATGCCACGCACCGAGCTTGCCGAGCGTGCGGGGCTCGAGATCGATCGCGGCATCGTGGTCGACGACCAAGGCCGGACCTCGGAGCCTGGCATCTTCGCGGCCGGAGATGCGACGCGTTTCTTCCATCCGCTGTTCGAGACGCGGATTCGCGTCGAGCATTTCCAGACTTCGCAACGGCAGGGATTCGCCGTCGGTCGCGCGATGGCTGGTCAAGGACAGCCGTTCGCGGAGGTTCCGTGGTTCTGGTCAGACCAGTACGACTTGAACCTTCAGTACGCCGGAGCGGGACTCCCTTGGGACGAGACCGTCGTACGCGGTGACCTCGCCAGGGCACCGTTCACGGTGTTCTATCTCAGCGCGGGACGAATGATCGCCGCCGCCGGGGTCAACGACCACCACACCGTCGCCCGCGCGCGGCGTCTCATGGAGGCGCACAAGGAGGTCACTCGGCAGCAGCTGGCTGATCCGATGTTTGATCTGAGGCGAGCCCTTG
>Ga0209801_1000037_pt1 | contig 94038 bp, 89 predicted proteins | sample GraSoiAngelo_127_FD_185884 | JGI IMG/M metagenome (GOLD analysis project Ga0209801, IMG submission 185884) | Grasslands soil microbial communities from the Angelo Coastal Reserve, California, USA - 14_0927_09_40cm (SPAdes) (version 2) | ecosystem: Environmental > Terrestrial > Soil > Grasslands ... | reverse complement strand
GCCTTGCCGTCCATCGTCCAGATATTGGGACTCGAGCCCTCGCCCCCGCGCGGCGGCGCCTGGTCACCGAGCACGGCCCCGCCCATGGCGAAGTCGTAGTCGGCGGTGAGGTTGGTCGCCCCCCCCGTCCCCCCCGTCCCCCCCGTTCCCCCCGCCCCCCCCTTGCCCGCCCGCGAGACGAACAGGTCGGACTGATTGTACGAGCGTGGCGCCCGTGGATTGATCCAGCCGCGGAAGGCAACCGCCTTCCCGTCGGGCGATACTGCGGGACCGAAGATCGGACCGTTGATGTCCGCGACCGTGTCCATGGCGCCACCGGTTGCGGGCACGGAGTAGAAGTTGTTGTCCGGCGGATAGTAGTACGACTCGGCGACGCGGTCGGAGATGAAGGAGATCCGGGCGCCGTCGCGGCTCCATTGTGGGGCCTCTTCGTCGAACGTGCCGGACGTCACCTGGTGTGCCTTGGCGGGCTGGTCGCCCGGCATGGCAGCCGACACCGTCCAGATATGCCCGTGCTCGGCCGGGTCCAGGTACCCCTCATCGTCGGCACGATACTCGGCCTGCGTGATCACCCGTACGTCGCTCTTGGGCTCGTCCTTCTTGTCCGCCTTGGCGATGTCCTCCGGGGTGGTCGAGCTCACGAAGGCGATGGCTTTCCCGTCGGGCGACCAGGCGGCCGGCCCCGCACCCTTCGGCAGGTCGGTGAGCTGCTGCGCCTCTCCACCGGCCAGCGACAGGAGATAGAGCTGCGCGTGCCCGTCTTTGGGGCGGAGAAACGCGATCACCGTGCCGTCGGGTGACCAACGGGGCGCGCCATCGTGCGGGCCCGCGGTGATCCGTCGTGGTGGCGACGCGCCGTCCGTGGCGACGAGCCAGAGGCTGGTCTCATAGCCGTCGTGCTTCGCGTTCACCGTCACGAGGAGGTAGGCGGCCTGCCGGCCGTCGGGCGAAATCTGCGGGCTCGCCACCCAGCGGAACGCGAACAGGTCGCTATCCGATATGGCGCGCTGTTGGGCGGCGAGCGGCGACGCGGCGTACCACGCGACGAAGGCCGCGCCGAGGATCGGGCGCATCGGTCAGTTCCCCGTCGGCTCGGCGACGTTCGGGAGCGGGTAGGCGTTCCGAAGGGCCGTGAGATAATCGTCGTACAGGCCCTTCAAGCCGTCGAACTCCCGTCTGACCGCCGCGCGGTAGGGTGCATCGGTGGCGAAGTGGTAGAGCACGGCGGCCATCGTCTGCGCGTCGACGAGAAAGCCATGATGCCCGACCTCACCCAGCGCGTCCGCCTCCATCTCGAACGTGTGATAGCCTCCGTTCGAGCTATGGGACGTCACGCCGACACCGGGGATCTGCGTCGCGACGGTGCCGGTCTCCTCGAAGGGGAGCGGACGCCCCGGGTCGTCCTCGACCTTGGTGGCGCCAAACTTCTTCATGTACGCGAACGCGAGATAGTTGAGCGCGGCGACCGAAATGCCGTTCCGCGAGGACGAGTCCAGGTCGATGTGCACCTTGGTTCCGGTGGCGAGCGCCGCTCCCTTCGCCGCATCATTCACGCGCTCCGTGACCTGGGCCAGATAGACCGGATCGGGGTAGCGGATCCAGAACTCGGCCGCGGCGCGGTCCGGGACCACGTTGGGCGCCTTGCCGCCCTCGGTGATGATCCCCTGGATCTTGGTCTCGGGCCGCACGGTCATGCGGATGCCGTCGATGTGATTGAACAGCTCGATCAGTCCCTTCAGCGCATCCCGCCCGTCCCATGCCTGCAGCTGGTGGGCGGGGGCTCCGGAGAACACGTAGTGCATCACGTTGATGTTCATGCAGCAGCTCCCGAAGCCGGGGCCCGGCGCCTGCGTGGCGGTGGACGAATGGGAGCGAATGAGCACGTCCGCACCCTTGAACACCCCGGCGTTGTACATCACCGTCTTGGCGGCTGGCGACGCGAGCTCCTCCGCCGGCGTCCCGTATACGGTCACGGTGCCGGGGGTTTTCGAGGCCGTGAGGAACTCCGCGACGGCGACCGCCGCGGCGATCCCCACCGGTCCCTGCGCGCTGTGCTGGTCGCCATGGAAGTCACGGCTCGTGCCGCGCAGGGCGTCGTATTCGAGGATGACGCCCAGATTCGGACCCGGCGTGCCCTTGGTGTAGCGGGCGACGAACGCCGTCTTCAAGCCGGCCACGCCCATCTCGACGTCGAAGGCGTGCGCCTTCAGGTAATCGGTGAGGATCTTCACCGACCGCTCTTCCTTCCACCCGGTCTCGGGGTGGCGCGTGATGTCGTCCGCCATGGCGAGGAGCTCCTTGTCCATCAGCTCCTTCGCGCGGGCGATCACCGCGTCACGCCGGGGGTCGCGCGCCCCGACGAGGCGCGTGACGAGTTGCGGTACGGCGAGCGAGCGCTCCAGGTCGCTCATGCGCCGGATCACGTCTGCGGCGGCGGTCTTTTCGGTGGGGGTTTCCTGGGCGGCGACGGGGATGGCCGGGGTGGCCGCGACCAGCACGGCCAGGAGCGTGATCGGTGGCGCACTGCGCATGTGGGGTCCCTCGGAGTCAGGTGGACGAGTGTCGGTGGAGCCGGCAAAGTTACCGGGCAGGGCGGGCGGCGCCAGCGCGGCCGGCCCGCGGCTCTTGCCCTCGCCGTCCGGCCCATCCTACCTTGACCGCGTGAGCCTGAAGATCGTGTTCAACGGTGCCGAATATGACAGCGTCGAGGCGATGCCCCCCGACGTACGGGCGCAATACGACCGGGTGCTCGAGACCTTGAAGCAGACAGGTGGCGATGAAGTGCTCTCGGCGTTGCAGCGTGCATCGAGTGGGGGGGCAACCTTCAAGGCTACATACCGGCAGATCGTCGTCGACGGCAAGAAGTACGGCAGTGTCGACGAAATGCCCGCGGATGTCCGCCGTACCTACGAGCAGGCCGTCGGGCACCTCGGAGCGGGGGCAGGTCCCGGTGGACCACCGACGAGCGTCCGGCCCCCGCCCCTGGTCGAGGACGACCAACGGCAGCGCGGCGGAATCCTGCGTATCCTCCTGTGGATGGCCCTCGGGGCGGCGATCGCCCTGTGGCTGCTGCGGCGCGGCTGAGAGCCTAGTCGGCGCCGCGGGCGCGCTCGCGTTGCTCCAGCCAGTTCTTCACTGCGAAGCCCAGCGTGACGCCGAATCCGACACTCGCGATCTCGAGTAGCAGTCTTCCCGTAATGAAAAGCGCGCTCATCTGACTCATCTCCGCGCGGCGGCCGAGAGGGTATACCTACCAAATACGCGTCACCCATGATCAGGTTCCGCGCGTGGCGTCTCGTAGCAGCCGACCGCAGTGGCACCCGGCGAAGACGGCGGACACATTTTTGTGGTGTCCGCTCATAAGGCTCCCGTTCAGCGTTGGGCCCGCCTGAGGCGGGACGCGCAGAGCGTCCTGCGCCGCGGCGCATGGTATCCCGTGCTCAGCATCGGCGTAGAGGATGCAGTCCTCGACGTGGACAATGCGCCCGTGCGCATTTCCCAAGCGTTTCTGGAGCTCAGTGATGCTCGTCCGAGCCGGTGGACCATTGTGCCCCGTCCACGCGACGCGGAAAAGGTGCCCGACGCATGGGGAGAGTTCTATGCCGTTTGTCCAAACTGTGCGGCGCGGGCGCCCGTGGGCCCGCGCTCCGGTGAGGGCAAAAAGCGGTGTACGCGATGCGAGCAGTCGTTCGAGGTCGCCTGGGACGAGGGGTATCTCAGGGACTAGATCGGAACCGATGCCCGGGGCGAGAGTCGAACTCGCACGGGGTTGCCCCCAACGGCTCCTAAGGCCGCCGCGTCTGCCGTTCCGCCACCCGGGCCGTTTCCAATCTAACCGGTGTCGCTCGCCGCGCGTCGGGAAACGTCGTCACCCCTCGGGCCGTAAGGCTGCCACGCCATCTGCACCGGAGGCCACGTGAACGTCGCGCCGCTCATCTTCGCCGCCACTATGCTGCAGGCTCAGGGCGACTGGCCGGTCTACGGCCACGACGCCGGCGGCACCCGATTCTCGCCGGCCGCGCGAATCACGCGGGACAACGTGAGCCGCCTTGTGGTGGCCTGGACCTATCGCACCGGGGAGACCGATCCGCAGTTCAAGACGGACAAGGAGACCTCCTTCGAGGCCACGCCCCTGGTGGTGGATGGGACCATGTACCTGGACACGCCACTCGGGCGGGTGATCGCGCTCGATCCGGCCTCTGGCCGAGAGCGGTGGGTCTTCGATCCGAAGATTCGGCGGGACGTCCGCTACGGCGACTTCACGAGCCGCGGTGTCTCGACCTGGCTCGATGAGGCCGCGCCTGCGGGCGCTCAATGCCGCCGCCGGATCTTCGTCGCCAATGCACAATCTCAGCTCATCGCGCTGGACGCGAAGGACGGTCGGCCCTGCGCTGGTTTCGGTCGCGACGGCCGCGTGGATCTCAAGGCCGGGCTCCGGATCGCGCCGTTCGAGCCGGGCGCGTACTCGATCACGTCCCCTCCCGTCGCGATCAATGGGTTGGTCATCACCGGGTCCTCGGTCGCCGACAACAGCCGGCCCAATCCGGCGAGCGGCGAGGTGCGCGCGTACGACGCCAGGACCGGGGCCCTCAAGTGGACCTGGGACCCGATCCCCCAAGACCGGAGGGATCCTGCATACGACCAATGGCGTGGCGCGATGGGCCACAAGACCGGCGCGGCCAACGCGTGGTCGGTGCTCATGGCGGATACCGAGCGGGACCTCGTCTTCGTTCCCACCGGGAGTGCCGCTCCCGACTACTACGGCGTCTTGAGGCTCGGCGACAACCGCTACGCCAATTCGATCGTCGCTCTCCGAGCGTCGTCGGGAGCGCTGGTGTGGGCGTACCAGACCGTGCATCACGACCTCTGGGACTACGACAACGCCTCGCCTCCCGTGCTCGTGACGCTCACGCGCGACGGCGCCCAGCGGCCCGCCGTCCTGCAGGCCACGAAGACCGGCATGCTGTTCATGCTCGATCGAGCGACGGGCGAGCCGATCTTCCCCGTGGAGGAGCGCCCGGTCCCCGCGAGTGACATCCCGGGCGAAGAGGCATCCCCGACGCAGCCGTTCACCGCGGTGACGCCGCCGCTCTCCCCGCAGCGATTCACCCTCGACCAGGTCTGGGGCGCCAGCGATGTGGACCGCGCCGCGTGTCACGCGGCCATCGACAGCCTTCGGAACGAGGGGATCTTCACCCCCCCGAGCATCCGCGGCACGCTCGCGATGCCCTCCAACATCGGCGGAGCCCATTGGGGCGGCGTCGCGGTGGACCCTGTGCGGCAGATCGCGGTCGTGCCCGTCAACCGGATCGCGGCCGTAGTGCAGCTGATTCCGAGAGAGACGTTCGACCATGAGCGTGCCATGGCCGAAGACAAGCGATTGGGGCGCGACTACGAATACAACGGCATGTGGGGGACGCCCTATGTCATGCGGCGTCGCATGATCTTGAGCCCGTCCGGCTTGCCGTGCACGCCGCCTCCCTTCGGCACCCTGGTCGCGATCGACCTGAAGACCGGTGGGCGCCTGTGGGAAGTACCGCTGGGCTCACTCACCCGGCCGCTCACGCCGGCGCAGGCGGAGAAGATCCCGGGCGAATGGGGCTCGCCCAATCTCGGGGGCCCGATCGTAACGGCGGGCGGCATCGTATTCATCGGTGCCGCGCTCGACCGCTGGCTCCACGCCTACGACATCGAGACGGGCAGCGAGCTCTGGCGCGGCCCGCTGCCGGAGAGCGGAAAGGCGACCCCGATGACCTATCAGCTCGACTCGGGCGACCAGTTCGTGGCGATCGCCGTGGGAGGGGGCGGAGGGTTCGGCGCGGGCGATTACCTGGTGGCGTTCCACGTCGGCCGCTGAGCCGAGGTCAGTGCCACAGGTGCCAGACCGTGTAGATGAGAAGTCCGACCAAGCCACCCACCAGGGTGCCGTTGATGCGGACAAACTGGAGGTCCCGTCCTACCGCGAGCTCGAACCGCCGCGCGGTCGCTTCCGGATCCCATCCGGCCACGGTCTGCGCGATCAGGTCGCCGATCTCGTGACGATAGCGCTCGACCACCCGGGACGAGAGGTCGATGATCACGTCGTCGATCTCCGCGAGGAGGGCCTCGTTGGCCAGCAGCGCGGCACCGAAGTCGGCGAGCCCCCGCTCGAGTGGCGTGGGCGCCGTGCCGTCCTCCCGGGTGGCGTAGTCGACGATCGCGCGTTGCGTCGCCTCCCACAGGCGGGCGGACAGCTCGGCGACTGAGGGGTCGGCGAGCCACTCTTCCTTCATCGCCTCCGCCCGCGCGATGACGTCCGGGGAGTACTGCAGGCGATCGACGAAGTCCCGCAGCGCGGAGTCGAACGCTTTGCGCAGCGGGTGATGCGGGTCGGCGCCGATGGCGCGCAGCAGCGCCTCGGTCACCTCGATGATCCGCTGGTAGATCTTGTCGTCCACCACGCCCGGCACCCACCAGGGACTCTCAGCCCGCACCCGCTCGCGGATGAAGTCCCGGCTGTCCGAGATGGCCTGCGCGGCGAGACGGACCGCCTCGTTCAGGAAGCCCTGGTGGTGGTCGCCCTCGAGCACGAGCGCCAGCGTGCGACCCAGCGCCGGCGCGACGCGCGTGGCTCGCACTCGCGTGCTCACGACCTGCCGCACGAGCTCCCGTGCGTCTTCGTCGGGGAGTGCCTCGAGCGTCTTGGCGAGACCGCCGGCGAGCTGGCGGGCGATCTGGCGGCTGTGCGCGGGGTCGGAGAGCCAGCGGGCCGCGCGCTCCGCGGGGTGCACGGCGCGCAGGTTCAGGGCGATCACGTCCCGCGACAGGAAGTGATTCTGCACGAAGGTGCCGAGGATGCGCCCGATGCGCTCTTTGCGCGTGGCGACGATCGCCGTGTGCGGAATCGGTATGCCCAGCGGATGGCGGAACAGCGCGGTGACGGCGAACCAATCCGCCAGGCCGCCGACCAGCGATGCCTCCGCCGTGGCGCGTACGTAGCCGAGCCAGGGGTAGGTGGACTCGAAGATGCTTGCGCCCGCAAACACTACGGCGGCGAGCGCCAGCAGACCGGTGGCCCGGCGTTTCATCGCGTCGAGCTGGGCCTGGCGGACCGCGTCGTCCGGCCGCGACCAGGCGGGGGTCGAGGCGGGGACCGGAGCTACTTCCTGAGCCATTGAGGCAAGATAACGTCCCTTGCCCGGCTACCGGCTCCGGGTCGACTGACCGGCCGCGAGCGCGCGGCGGATCGCTTTCGCGAGCCGCGTCGCGGCCCGGCGTTCCCACCCGAAGAACAGGTGGGGCTCGATCAGCTCGAGCTCCATGAGCACGAGCCGTCCGTTCCGGGTCACGCCATCCACGCGCGCGTAGAGCGGGTCGCCCGGAACCGCCGCAAGAACGCGCTCGGCGTCCACGATCAGCTTGCCGGAAGGCTTGCGCGTATCCGCCGATCCCCCGAACTCCCACTGCACGCGATAGTCGCCGGCGGCGGGGCGCTTGAGCACCGCGTGACTGAACCGCCCCGCGAAGAAGACCAGGGACCACTCTCCCGGATCGCGGACTTCGGGCACGAGCGGTTGAACGAGCACGTCGCCGCTGCGCAGCATCTCGTCGAGCTTCGGCTGATTCGGCGCGGCGCCGGTGAGCGTCGTGCTCCACGTTCCGAACGCGCTCGCCGATACCGCCGGCTTGACGACCGCTTCCCCCCAGCCCTCGTGCCGCAGCACCTCGGCGAGCCCGCACGGCTCTCCTCGCGCGACCCACCGCGTCGGGACGATCGATACGCCGCGTGCCGCGAGGTCCCGCAGGTACCCCTTGTGGCTGTTCCACCGCAGGAGCTCCGGCGGGTTCCACAGCACGCGCTGTCCATCACGTTCGAGCCGCGCGACCCATTCCAGGAACTCCGGCAGCCGCCGGTGGTAGTCCCAACAAGAGCGCACCAGCACGCCCTGGAAGTCGCCCCACGCCATGTCTCGGGAATCCCACACGGCGGGGACGGCCGTGATCCCCTGCTTGTCCAACGCGGAGACGAGCAGGCGGTCGTCGTCGTTCAAGCCCGGAAGGGTCGCATACGTGGCGAGCGCGATGCGCGGCACGGGGAGAAAGGAAACGTCGGGGGCGCTATGTTTGAAGCCTCGTCATCCACTCAGGGAGAGACGCCATGTGCCTAGCCGGAAGACTGGTGACCACCATCGCGTTCGCCGCCCTCGCACCGGCTGTCCTCGCCGGCCAGGCCCCGGCGCCCGGCGACCTGGCGGACATATGCAAGACTGTCGGCCAAGGACAGGTCGGCCAGTGGGCCGCCTTCGACGCGACGGGCAGTTCGGGCAGTGGCAAGCTCCGGCTCGCCGTCGTGGGCTCGGAGCGATCGGGCGATACGACGCTCTACTGGTTCGAGGTGAACGCGGCGGGTAAGGACCCGAGTCATAGCGGTGTCGTGCAGATCCTGGCGCCGAGCCTCGCTTCCGGCACCGTGGCCCCACGGGCTCTGATCGTCAAGTGGGGCGGGCAACCAGCCGTTAAGGTGTCCGGTCAAATGGCCGGCATGATCGGTCAGAAGGAAGGACAGGGCAGCTCCGCCTTCGATTGGGCGGCACGCTGTACCAGCGCGCATGTGGTCGGCTGGGAGTCGGTCACGGTGCCCGCCGGCACGTTTCGCGCTTTGCACGTGACTGCGGAAGACGGAACTGACGTATGGGGGTCGGGTGAGGTCCCGCTCGGCATGGTGAAGCTCCACAGCCCGAAGGGCGACCTCGCGCTCAGCGCCCGGGGCAGCGGCGCCAAGTCGTCCATCACGGAGAAGCCGTTCGAAATGCCGATGATGACCAAACCCTGACGTCGGCGTTCCACGTCGACGCCCTTGCGAGGTTTGGCGTTTGGGTGCTTACATGGGACTCGCCGCCCACCCCCGACCAGGAGATCGAACGCCCGTGTCCGCTCGTCTGTCGCCCCTCGCCGCCGTCACTCTGTTGCTCCTCCCGGCCCGTTCCGCGCAAGCGCAGTCCAAGGCCGCCGCTCCCTACGACACCAGCGTGTTTGCCGCCCTCTCCTGGCGCGAGATCGGCATTTTCCGCGGGGGTCGGAGCGTCGCGGTCGCGGGCTCCGCGTCGCGTCCTCAAGAGTACTGGTTCGGCACCACCGGCGGCGGCGTCTTCAAGAGCATCGACGGCGGCAACACGTGGCTGCCGATGACCGACAAGTATTTCGGCGGCACCATCGGCGCCATCGGCGTCTCCGAGTCGAATCCGGACATCGTGTACGTCGGCACGGGCGAGTTCCCGATCCGCGGCAACGTCTCCCACGGGGACGGCGTGTGGAAGACCACCGATGGCGGCAAGACCTGGACGTTCCTCGGCCTGGCCGAGACCCAGCAGATCGCGCGCGTGCGGGTCCATCCCACCAACCCGGACATCGTGTACGTCGCGGCACAGGGACACGCCTTTGGGCCCAATCCCGAGCGCGGCGTCTACAAGACCACCGATGGCGGGAAGACGTGGAACAAGGTCCTCTTCCGGAACGACTCGACCGGCGCGGCGGACCTGATCCTCGACCCCTCGAGCCCCGACGTGCTCTACGCCGGGCTGTGGCAGGCGGTGCGCCGGCCCTGGACGCTCGTGTCCGGCGGCCCGGGGAGCGGGATGTTCAAGTCCACGGACGGCGGCGAGCACTGGACCGAGCTGACCAAGAATCCCGGGCTTCCGACGGGTCTGTGGGGCAACATCGGGATCGCCGTGTCGCCCGCGAAGCCGGCCCGGGTGTGGGCGCTCATCGAGGCCGACTCGGGCGGCGTGTACCGCTCGGACGACGGCGGCACGACGTGGAAGTACGTGAGCGCGGATCACAAGCTCCGCGAGCGAGCCTGGTACTACATGAAGATCTTCGCCGACCCCAAAGACTCGAATGGCGTGTGGGCGGTGAACACCAACCTCTACAAGTCGTCGGACGGTGGCGTCACGTTCAAGCACGTGGTCGACCCGCACGGTGACAACCACGACCTCTGGATCGCTTCTAACGATCCCCAGCGGTTGATCGAATCGAACGACGGTGGCCCGAACGTCTCGTTCAACGGTGGCAAGACGTGGACCGATCAGGACGTCGCGACCGCTCAGTTCTACCACGTCGAGACGACGAATCACTTCCCGTACCGCGTGTGCGGCGCGCAGCAGGACAACTCGGGCGTGTGCGGGCCGAGCCGCTGGCCGGTTGGGATCGATCGCGGCCAGTGGTACGACGTGTCGGGCGAGTCGGGCTACATCCAGGCACGCCCCGACAATCCCGACATCACCTACGGCGGTGACAACTCGGGCTTCCTGGGCCGGGTGGATCACAAGACCAACAGCTTCCGGCTGATCAACCCGTGGCCGGACAGCCCGGACGGTCATGCAGCCGCGGAAGGGAAGTACCGCTTCCAGTGGACGGCGCCGCTGCTCATCTCGCCGCACGACCCGCACGTGCTCTACCACGGCGGCAACGTGCTGTTCAAGTCGGTGAACGAAGGGCAGAGCTGGACGGTCATCTCGCCCGACCTTACGCGGCACGATCCCAAGACGCTCGGGCCTTCCGGTGGGCCGATCACGCTCGACCAAACCACGGCCGAATACTACGGAACCATTTTCGCTCTGGCCGAGTCGCCGCGCGTGAAGGGGCTGATCTGGGCCGGGTCCGACGACGGGCTGGTCCATCTGACGCGTAACGGCGGCAAGACCTGGACGGACGTGACGCCGCCGCAGCTCGGCGACTTCACGCGCGTCTCGATCATCGAAGCGTCACACTACGCGCCGGGCACCGCCTACATCGCCGCGAATCGCTATCAGCTCGAGGACATGGCGCCCTACATCTGGAAGACCGCCGATTACGGGCACACCTGGACCAAGATCGTGAACGGAATCCCCGCCACCGAGTTCGTGCGGGTCGTGCGCGAGGACCCGGTGCGGCGCGGGCTGCTCTTCGCGGGCACGGAACGGGGCGTCTGGGTGTCCTTCGACGACGGCGCGAGCTGGCAGTCGCTCCGTCGCAACCTGCCGATCGTGCCGGTGCACGACCTCGCGATCAAGGAAGGCGATCTGGTCGCCGCGACGCACGGACGCTCGTTCTGGATCCTCGACGACATCGCGCCGCTACGCCAGCTGGCGCGGGAGATCCCACGGGAATCGGCGCATCTCTTCAAGCCTCGTGATGCGTACCGCGTGGACTGGAGCGGCGGCTTCCAGCTCCCGGCCAACGAAGCGCATCCGGTGGGGAAGAACCCACCCTCCGGCGCGATGATCTACTACTGGCTCAAGGACAAGGACCGGAACGTCACGCTCGACATCCTCGACGCGCGCGGCCGGCTGATCCGCAGCTTCTCGAGCAAGCAGGACTCCATCACGCGGGCGGACAGCCTCAAGGTGGACGCGCTGAAGAAGACGCGCACCGACAGCCTGAAACAGGCCGGCATCACCGATTCCACCAAGATCGACAGCATCCTCGGCGTGCTCTTCGACACGCTCAAGGACGAGGACAAGCCGTGGCCGCATCGTCCCGCCGCCGCGCCCCGGGTGGCGAACAAGGTGGGCCTGAACCTGTTCGCGTGGAACATGAAGTATCCGCCGGCCCGCGATTTCTGGGGCATCAACAACGTCGCGACCGACGGCCCGATGGCGCTCCCGGGCAGCTATCGTGTGCGGCTCACGGTCGGAGGGAAGTCCTCTACTCAGACGTTCGGGCTCAAGCTCGATCCGCGCTCCAAGGTCACGCCGGCCGACCTGCAGGCGCAGTTCGCGTTTCTGAAACAGCTGCGGGATACGGTGAACGCCGTCACGACGGCGATCATCCGGATCCGGAACGTGCGCGCCCAGCTAGAAGACGGCGTAACGCGGGCGCCCGCGGCGGCGGACGCGGCGCGGTCCCTGCTCGACAAGCTCGATCGCATCGAGGATGGGCTGTATCAGGTGCACAGCCAGGCCGACGAGGACGCGCTGGTCTATCCGCCGGGGCCCACGGAGCGGATCAGCGGGCTGATTTTCGGGGCCAGCGCGGGAGACGCGAGGCCCACCGCGCAGACATACGACGTGTTCCGGCTGTTCGCGCCGCAGATTCAACAGCAGCTCGTGGCCCTGCAGCAGGCGCTCGGTCGCGACCTCTCGGCGGTGAACGCGACGCTCAAGGCTGGGGGAGCGAGCCTGGTGGTGCCCCGCGCGGCGGAGCTGCGGTTGCCTTCTGTGGCGACGGGGCGCTGAAGAGCACACTGGGTCGACGGTAGAGATAGTCGCGAGTAAACTCGCGGCTCGGCCCTGTCCGTGAACGGACGTGACGCGACGTACGCCGCTTCAGCGGCAGCCGCCGAGCCGCAGCTTCAGCCGCGACTCACGAGATGCGTTCCCGCGTCTCTGAATCGAAGAAGTGCAGCGCCTCGGGATCGAACGCCACCGTGATATCCTGACCGGATTGCGCCGCCGCAGCAGGCGGGAGCCGGGCGATGACCTCGTGCCCTCCCACCCGCGCGCTCACGAGCAGCTCCTGGCCGAGGGGCTCGACCAGGTCGAGCCGCATGCGTACGCCTCCGTCAGCCTGGTCGGCGACGCGGACGTCCTCCGGCCGGATACCGAGGAGGACGGGCTGGCCCTCGCGCGACGCCAGCACCCGGCCCCAGTGGGGCGGCAGGAGCAGGGAGAACGCGCTGCCCGCTGCCTGAAACGTGAGCGCGTCGTCCTCCGCCGAGGAGACCACCACGCCCTCCAGGATGTTCATCGCCGGGCTGCCGATGAACCCCGCGACGAAGGTGTTCAGTGGCGCGCGGTACACGCCGAGCGGCGTGTCGATCTGCTGAACCCGGCCACCGTTCAGGACCACGATCCGGTCCCCCAGGGTCATCGCCTCCGCCTGATCATGAGTGACGTACAGCATCGTGGCGCGGAGCTCACGATGGAGGCGGGCGATCTCGCGTCGCATCTGCACGCGCAGTTTCGCATCCAGGTTCGAGAGCGGCTCGTCGAACAGGAACACATCCGGCTTGCGCACCAGAGCGCGTCCCAACGCGACGCGTTGCTGCTCCCCGCCCGAGAGATGCCGGGGCTTGCGGTCGAGCAAACCGCCGAGGCCAAGCAGCTCCGCCGCCTCCCGGACGCGGGTGTCGATGTCGGCCCGCGCCATGCCGCGGAGCTTCAACCCGAACGCCATGTTCTCGAACACGCTCATGTGCGGATACAGCGCGTAGTTCTGGAACACCATGGCGATGTTCCGGTCCTTCGCGGCGACGTCGTTGACGACGCGCTCGCCGATGCGCACTTCGCCGGCCGAAATCGACTCGAGCCCGGCGATCATGCGGAGGGTCGTGCTCTTGCCACACCCGGAGGGGCCGACGAGCACGACAAACTCTCCGTCCGGCACCGCGAGATCCACGCCGTCCACGGCGACTCGGGCCCGGCTCCCCTCTTGGTATATTTTCCGAACCCCGACGAGTGTCACCTTGGCCATGAGCACCGATCGCTCGCATGAGTGAACAGACCGCCCCCGCCCCGAGCTTCCCCCCGGGCTTTCTGTGGGGCACGGCGACGTCCGCCTACCAGATCGAGGGCTCGCCGCTCGCGGACGGGGCGGGGCCGAGCATCTGGCACCGCTTCGCGCACACGCCGGGCCGCACGCACAACGGCGACACCGGCGACGTCGCCTGCGATCATTACCGGCGCTTCAAGGACGACGTCGCGCTGATGCAGCAGCTCGGGTTGAACGCCTACCGCTTCAGCGTCTCCTGGAGCCGGATTCTGCCCGCGGGGAAGGGAGCGGTCAACCCGCGCGGGGTCGCGTTCTACGATCGCCTGGTCGACGCCCTGCTCGAGCGGGGGATCCAGCCTACGGTCACGCTGTACCACTGGGACTTGCCGCAAGCGCTGGACGACGCCGGCGGCTGGCTCAACGCGGAGATCGCAAGCTGGTTCGCGGACTACGCGCAGGTCGTGTTTCGCGCGCTGGGCGACCGTGTGCCGTTGTGGGCGACCCTGAACGAGCCGTGGGTCGTGGCGGACGGCGGGTACCTGCATGGGGCCCTCGCCCCAGGGCATCGGAGCCTGGTCGAGGCGCCACGTGTGAGCCACAACCTGCTGCGCGCCCACGGCATGGCCGTGCAGGCGTACCGCGCCGAGGGGAAGCACAAGATCGGCCTCGTGGTGAATCTCGAGCCCAAACATCCCGCGTCGAGCTCCGCGCAGGACTTCGCGGCCACGCGTCGGGCCGACGCGTACATGAACCGGCAGTATCTCGAGCCGGTACTCTCGGGCGCGTACCCGGCCGAGCTCGCCGAGATGTTCGGGGAGGCATGGCCCGCCTTCCCCGACACAGATTTGCGGCTGATTCGCCAGCCGATCGATTTCCTGGGCGTCAACTATTACACGCGCGGCGTCACGCGCCATGACGACACGGCCCTCCCGGCGCGCGCCGCCACGGCGCGCCAACCCCAAAGCGTGTACACGGACACGGGCTGGGAGGTCTACGCCCCGGGCCTCGCCGAGACGCTGATCTGGGTGCGCGACCGGGGGGGGGCCGGCGACCTGCCCCTGTACGTCACGGAGAACGGCGCTGCGTTCCCGGATCCGGCGCAGTCCACGAATGGTGCGATGGAAGATCCGCTGCGGGTCGACTATTACCGGGGGCACCTCCGCGGGGCCCTGGACGCCATCCGCGGCGGCGTGAATCTGCGGGGCTATTTCGCCTGGTCCCTGCTGGACAACTACGAGTGGAGTCACGGCTACTCGAAGCGGTTCGGGATCGTACATGTGGACTTCGAGACGCAGCGGCGGACCCCCAAAGCGAGCGCACGTTTCTACGCCGACGTCGTGCGCACCCGCGGCGCGGCCTTGTTCGACGGCGAGGCCCTCAGCGCGCCAGGAGCTGCGCGAGCTTAACCAGTTCGGGGTCCGGCGGTGGCTTGGGAGTGAGCACCCGCTCGAGCGGCAGGGCCGCGATCGACCCCTTCACCAGCGCAATGAAGGTCCCGGACTCGCCGGCCACCAGGCGATCGACGGCCGCGGCGCCGGTACGGCTGGCCAGCAGCCGGTCGAACGCGCCCGGGGCGCCGCCCCGCTGCACGTGACCGAGGGTGGTCACCCGGAGCTCGAAGCCGCCCCGATCCGGATGCTGCTCGAAGTGCCGGGCGAGCGCCTCGGCGTTCCAGCGTGCCCCTTCGGCCACGACCACCATGGCGTGCCGCTTGCCGCGCGTGTAGGCGTCCTTCAATCCCCGAACGACTGCATCAGGGTCGGTCTCCACCTCGGGGATGACCACCACGTCGGCGCCGCCCGCGATCCCGGCCATGAGGGCCAGATAGCCGAAGTTCCGTCCCATGACCTCGACCAGAAACGCACGCTGATGTGACGAGGCGGTGGTCTTGAGACGGTCGATGGCTTCGAGGGCGATGTTCAGGGCCGTGTCGACACCGATCGTGATATCCGCGCCGTTGACATCGTTGTCGATCGTCGACGCGACACCGACCACGGGGAATCCCGAGGTCGACAGCGCGTGCGCGCCGGCGAGCGACCCGTTCCCACCGATCACGACGATCCCGTCGATGCGGTGTTCTTTGAGGGTCGCAAGCGCCTGGTCGCGTCCCTCGGGCACGCGGAACTCGGGCGCCCGAGCGCTGCCGAGCATGGTGCCGCCCAGGTGAATGATCCCGGCCACGTCTCGCGCGCCCAGCGGCTGGAGCTGTCCGTCGATGAGCCCTGAGAACCCCTGCCGCACGCCGATGATCTCGAGGTCGCGTGCGCTCCCTACCCGCACGACCGCACGCAGCGCCGCGTTCATGCCGGGCGCGTCGCCGCCGCTCGTCAGGACTGCCACCCGCTTCATCTAGTCCTCTCAACCCTTCGCGCTGCCCGCCATGATGCCTTCGACGTAGTGACGCTGGAGGAGGATGAACAGCACCACCACCGGCAGCACGGTGAGCACGGAGCCCGCCATCATGAGCTCGGTGTCTTGCACATGCTCACCCACGAGGTTGGCAAGCGCCACGGGAAGCGTGTAGCGGACGTCGTTCGACAGCACCACGAGCGGCCAGAGAAAGTCGTTCCAGGTCGACAGGAAGGTGAAGATCGCGAGCGTGGCGAGCACCGGGCGCATCGCCGGCAACACCACGGACCAGTAGACGCGAAACTCACTCGCGCCGTCGAGCCGCGCGGCGTCCAGCAGATCGTCGGGAATCGAGAGGGCGTATTGGCGAATGAGGAAGATGCCGAAAATCGTGGCCATCGCGGGCACGATGGCGCCGGCGTACGTGTTCACCAGGCCCATGGCCCGGAGCAAGAGAAACAAGGGCAGCATCGTCACCTGCGCCGGTACCACCAGGCCGGCGAGCAGCACGCGGTACACCGGCCCGCGTCCGCGAAACTGCAGCTTGGCGAGCGCATATCCGGCCATGGAATTGAAGAGCAGGGAGCAGAGCGTGGCCGACACCGCCACCACGGTGCTGTTGAAGAGGTAGCGGCCGAGGGACAGGCGCGTGAACAGCTCGGCGTAGTGCTCGAACGTCACCCGGGTCGGGAAAAAGCGCGGCGGATACGTGTTGGCCTGTCCCGTGGGCATCAGCGAGGCCGACACCATCCAGACGAGCGGGATCAGCGTCGCCACCGCCCCCGCGAGCAGGACGACGTGCAGCAGCAGCTGCTGGATGCGCCGCCCCCCCTTCACGGCTCCTCCCGCTGGATCTTGAGCTGGAGCAGCGTGAACGCGAGGATGACGACGAACAGCACGAAGGCGATCGCCGCGGCGGACCCGAGGCGCCACCAGCGGAATCCTTCTTCGTACATGTACAGCACCATGCTCAGCGTGCTCTTCAGGGGCCCGCCTTGTGTCATCACATACGGCTCGGCGAAGAGCTGGAAAAATCCGATGGCGGTGATGATGCCTACGAACAGGAATGTGGGCGCGAGCTGAGGCAGGGTGATGTGGCGGAAGCGCGCCCACCACCCCGCGCCATCGAGCTCCGCCGCCTCGTACAGCTGTGTGGGAATGCGCTGCAGGCCGGCCACGAAGATCAACATGTTGTAGCCGAAGTTGCGCCACACCACCAGTAGGATGATCGCCGGCATCGCCCAGCGCGCGTCGCCGAGCCAGTCGATGGGGCCGATACCGACGGTAGCCAAGACCGCGTTCACGAGCCCGTAGCGCGGGTGGTACAGATAGCGCCACACGATCGCGATCGCGACGATGGTGGTGACGTACGGGGCGAAGTAGGCGGTGCGGAAGAATCCCTTGAGCCGGACGAGCTTGGCGTTGACGAGCAGCGCGGCGCCGAGCGCGACCAGGACCGTGAGCGGCGCGCCAACCAGCACGAAGTAGAACGTATTCTTGAGCGCGGTCCAGAACAGCGGAGCCGCCACGAGCTCCCGATAGTTGCGGAGGCCGACGAGTTGCGCGTTCCGGGGATCGGCCACGGCATAGATGTCGAAGTTCGTGAGGGAGAGGACCAGCGACGCGCCGACCGGCAGGAAAAAGAACACCCCGATCAAGGTCAGGGCCGGCGCGAGGAACAGCCAACCGGCACGCGAAGCGCGCTCGGCGCTCACTGCACAATGCCTCGTGAGAGAAGCCAGCGGCGTCGGTCGAGGATCTGGTCGACTTCACGGTCCAGGCGGGCGAGCGCCGTGTCGGTCGAGACGCCGCCCCGGACCGCCTGCTCGGCGTAGTCGAACACGCGGGTCGCGATCAGCTCCCACTCGGGCACCTGGGGGAGCGGGACCACGCGCTGCAGCTGCTCCCAGAAGGCGCGCGCCGCGGGGTCGCCCGCGAGCGCGGAGTCGCGCCACGCCTCGGTCCGCGCCGGCAGGTCGCCCGTGAACCGGTAGAAGCGCAGCTGCTGCTCGGGGCGCGCCAGGTATTCCGCGAGCTGCCACGCCTCGGCGTGCCGGTGGGAGCGTCGAAAGAGGACTACACTCGAGCCACCCGCCATCGAAACCCCGGACGCCGCGCCTTCGGGCCCCGGGAGGGGCGCCGTGGCCCACTTGTCCTGCATGTCGCGCGGGAGCCGCCGGCGGAACTCCCCGATGTTCCACGGCCCCGTGATCCACATCGCAAACGTGCCGCGCTCGAACTCCTGGTAGACGTTCCCGATGTCGTTGATGCCGAGGGGGGGGGCCACGCCACTCCGGTACCAATCGAGATAGAAGTCGAACGCCCGCCGGAACGGCGGCTCCCCGAACGCGCCGTACCGGCCGTCGTCCTTCAACAGGGGCGACCCGGCCTGGAGACCGAGGATCACCGGGACGTTCCACTCGTTGAACGGCGCGAAGATCGCGTAGCGGCCGCGCCCGCCGCGCGCCTTGACGGCGCGCATCGCGTCGCGCCATTGCTCCCAAGTCGTGGGCGGCTGCAGGTAGCCTGCCTGGGCGAGCAGATCCTTGCGATAGAACAGGACCCGCGTGTCCACGTACCAGGGGATCCCGTATAGCCCACCGTTCACGAGGTTGGTGCGCCAGATGCCGGGGAAGTAGCTCGATGAGCGAACTTCCGCGGACCGGGCGACGAGCGAGTCGAGCCCGAGGAGCGCGTTCAGCGCCACGAACTCAGGGATCCAGGTGTTGCCGAGCTGCGCCAGGTCCGGCGTCGCGTTCCCGACGTATGCCGTCAGGAGCTTCTCGTGCGCCGCCGTCCAGGGGATCTGTTGGACGCGCACGTGCACGCCCGGATGCTCGCGCTCGAAGTCCGGCATGAGCGCCTGCAGGACTTCGCCCTCGCGGCCGAACGCCCAGAACTCGATATCGGTACTCTTGCCGGCGGCGGAGGCCGAGTGGCAGCCGGCGAGGGCGAGGAGGAGAGGCACAGTCGCTCGTAATTCCCACCCTGAAGGGTGGGCCCGGAGAGACACTGCCCTTAAGGGCAGTGCTGTGCCGGGCCCAGGCTTCAGCCTGGGAACCACGCGCCGCGCGTTCACGGACACTTCCCCGTGAGCCACCCTCCCGTGAACCCCGCCCGGCACAGCCCCTGCACGATGTACGGGTTCCCGCGCATCACGCGCCACACCAATCCCGTGCGGTAGTTCTCGATCATCGCGATGATCGGTCCCTGATCGATCCCCAGGTAGTCGACGTCGACCCAGCCGGCGGCGCTCGCCTGTGTAAACGTCGGGTTGAACGCGTCGCGGAAGCCGTAGGTGGAGAACAGCGCTCCGCCGTAGGTCTGGCGCATCGCATATAGGGCAGGGATCGCGATCTCGGGCGCGAACGGGATCGAGCCGCCGGCAGCGGTGGGCGCGATGGTGCCGTCGTCCTCCACCTCCGTGAACGACGCTCCGCGCGCGAAGTAGCTGTGGAACTGCCGCATGCGCCCGCCGAGCGTGAGCATCGCATCGCCCGGTCCGTCCGAAGCGGTGAGGCCCCAAATGCGATCGCTATAGCCGGTCCAGCCGCCTGGGTTGGCGGCGGCGTAGCTCCGTTGTGCGTACGTGGCCCGGCGCGAGTTCTCGAAGTAGTCGATCCCATGCGCCTTCATGTACGGATCCTGGATGCCGTGGAAGTCGATCCAGACGTGCGAGTACTGGTGCCCGAACAGGGGCGCGAACCCCAGATGGGTTTGCCCGTAGAACGTGGCCCACTGGTACGGTCCGGTCCATTGGGACCAGGCGGCGGTATCGACCGGGTGCGTGGGCGAGCCGAGCGCGAGGATGTAGACGATCATCGCCTCGCTGTAGCCGCGCCAGTCGTAAGCGAGAAAGCCCGATTCCGGGTGCCAGCCCAGGGACACGACGGGCGGGCGCGGGGAGAACCATTGCCAGTCGGCGCGGGCGTAGATCGAGTCGGCGAGCCGGCGGATCTCGGCCTCGGTCGCGTCGGTGGGGTCGGTGAAGTACGACTGGCAGAACAGCACGCCGCCGAGCAGCAGCGCCGTGTCGATCGTCGAGAGCTCGACCTGCTGGTAGCGCGCTCCCGAATTCATGTCGAGGAAGTGATAGAAGAAGCCGTGGTAGCCGGTCGCCGCGGTCGTCGAGTCCTGACGCGCGGTCGAGAAGAAGCGGAGGGTGGTGACCACCCGTTGCCGTGCCTGGTCGCGCGTGACGTACCCGCGCTCCACGCCGATCGGATAGGCGGTGAGCCCGAACCCGACGGCGGCGATGCTCGAGAAGGACGGGGTAGGGGACCGGTCGGGGACGAGCCCGTTGGCCGTGTTGGTCAGGTCCCAGAAATAGTGGAACGTGCGTGTCTCGACCGTGTCGAGGAACGCGGCCGCTTGCGCTGAGTCCGGGGGCGGCGGGCCCTCGGCATGATTAGTGGAGCAGGCGGCGAGCAGGGCCCCCGCCAGCCAGGCAACGGTAGATCTCATGGTCGGAGAATAATCGCGGTGCCCGCCTCCGCACGGGCTACCGGTGCACGCACCGGTAGCCCGCAACGGGCAACATCAGAAGTGATACTCGACGCCCAACTCTGTGCGTCGCGGGTCACTCAGCAAGCCGCTGGGCGCTGGATTGGGTGAGTTGATATTGTCAGGATAACTGAAGTTGTTGAAGTTGAACGCGTTGAACACGGCGAGCGTCACGCCGAGCGTGGTTCCCGAGAAGCTGGGGAAGTCCTTGCGCAGGCGCAGGTCCACCTCTCGATAGGCCCAAGCGCCCGGGAAAATGAACGGATACTGCGGCGGCGTGAAACCGCCCGGCACGAAGCCCGTGGCGGGGAAGTTCCCGCCGCCAAAGTTGGAACGCGGCCCGGTGCCGGCCGTGATGATGCCGCTGAACTGCACACCGGCAGCGAATGGAACGTCCATCGTCCAGTTCGCCACGATCCGGCTCTTCTCGTCCTCCGCCGGATGCTTCGGGTAGAGCGCCGAATTGGGGTTGGTGGAGAAGACGTCCCCGACGGCGTTGCTCCCAGACAGGGAGCGAGCTCCACTGGTGTAGGACACGCCGCCTCCCCAACCCCAGTTGCCGGTTCGCTTGTAGGGGCGGTTGACTTCAATCTGCAGTGCATCGTACCAGGTCTTCGCGCTGTTGGTCGTGTAGAGTATGCTGCTGAACCCGTGTCCGTAATCACTATTGAAGCAGCAGCTCCCGTTCGGATTGAGGGCGTGATTGGCCCAGTTAAAGACGAGTCCATCCCAGCTTCTCACGCCGACATAGGTCGCTGAGACGAGTACGTCGCCGAACAGGTGGCGGACGCCAATGTTGAACTGGCTCGACTTCGGTATCTTGACGTCGTTCGCGATCAGCCAAACTTCCCGGCCCGACGCCTTGCCACTCGTGATGAGTGACTTGAGGATCGTCGTGTCGGTGGTCAAGTAGCTGTTTTGCCAGGCGAGCTGGCCGGACGTCGGCGTGGAATCGGGATCGGCGAAATGGACGGTGTATTGCGGACGAGAGAGCTTCAGCATCTCGTCCACGGAAATGTCGAAGTACGTCCGGTCGTAGTAGAGACCCCAGCCGCCGAAAATGACGGTCTTGCTTTCCGCATCGAGTGCGTATGAGAAGCCGATGCGCGGCTGAAACGCGCCATAAAACTTCTTTCGCTGGGTCCCGTTCGTGAAGTACTGTGTCGTGTCGAGCTGGGACTTCACGAGCGAGTCTGCCTTTGTGACTGGCGCGAGGTCGTACGTATGGATAGTATCGCGCACGTCAGTCGGCGTGACGTAATCGTAGTTGTACATGTGCGACTCGAAGTCCCACCGGATCCCCAAGTTGATCGTCAGTCGGGGCGTCGGAGTCCAGTCATCCTGCAGATAGGCGCCAACCTGCGTGTTATTCGTGTTCACGACCGGATTGCCGTACGCCCAGACCACCTGAAAAGGGCTTCGGAAGTTATACGCCTCGGGCCCCGTGCAAGTCGGCGCGCAACCCGCGTCCGAGGGAAACACATTGCCCAAGAAGAAGAATTGCGGAATCAGGTAGTTCGCCTTGCTAATGTCGTACGTCAGGAAGGCCGTGCTCACCCCGCCCTTGAGTACGTGAACGCCACCGCCGGCTGTGTAAGTGATGTCGTCACGCAGCGCCACCCGCTTTTGAGTGAAATCCTGCACGCTCAAGTTGCTGCCTAGGGTCGCGCAGCAAGCCGTCGGGAACCCGTACCAGCGCTGCGGAAGGTTGGGCGTGTCGAGCGACGGATTCTGATTGAAGTGCTCGTAGCTGAAGTTGGCTTCGTTGAGCCAGGGACCGGTGAAGTAGTTGTACTTGAAGATCGTGGTGGTGGCGTCTTCGCCGTGGTCGATGGCGTTCTGGAACACGGAGAAGCCGCCGAAGTCGCGCACATCGGTCTCGTGCCGGTCGTTGAAGCTGAGCTCCACGGTCGACTTGCTGTTGACGGTGTAGTTCAGCTTGCCGAAGACCAGCGTCTCCCGGAATGGAGACGTGAAATTCCCGTTCTGGTTCGCGAACGAAACTGTGTCCAGGGCAGGGAACGTCCCTGGAGCGGGCAGACCGGTCTTCTGCGTGATGTTCACGAGGGCGTCACGGTTTTGATAGTTGCCTTCATAGGAGCCGAAGAAGAAGAGCCGGTCCTTGATGAGCGGGCCGCCGACGCTGAATCCCCCGAGGTATCGAGTAAAGTCGGGTTTCGTGAAGTTGCTGGCCCGGCTGATGGAGTCCTGCGCCACGAGGTCCTTATTCTGGTAGTTGAAAAACGCGTCCCCCGACCAGACGTTGCTCCCGGACTTGGTGGTAGCCACGATGACCGGGCCCGAGGACTGCTGGTATTCGGCCTTGTAGTTCTGGGTGAGGACGCGATACTCCTGGATTGCGCTGCGCGGGAACGGGTTCCCGCGGCTGGCGTCTTGACCGAACGTCCCGCCGTGAATGCCACTCTCACCACCGGTGAGGTCGTTTTTCAAGCTGGCGCCGTCGATGAAGACGTTCACCTGGCCCGGCCCTTGTCCCCCGTAGGAGAAGGTCCGATCGGTAACCCCGGCGTTGGAAGACCCCAGGTTGACGAAGTCAGGCGCGACCGTAACGCCGGGTGCGAGTGCGGCAAGATCGAAGAAGTTCCTGCTCGCTGTGGGAAGCTGGCTCATCTGCTGTGGTGTGATGCTGGTACCCACTTCAGACGTACGCGTCTGAATACCGCCTGCCACGGCGATCGTCACGGCCTCAAGCTGCACCGCCGACGCGCCGAGCTTGAAGCTGAGAGGGAAGACCTCCGCGATCAACACCCGCACCCGAACTTTCTGTGACGCCATCCCGATCTGGCGCGCTGTGACATCGTACTGAGCTGGCACAAGGCCGAGGATGGCGTAGGATCCGTTGCTCTGCGTTGCGACCTCGCGCTGAGCAGTAGTCTGGACGTTCACGGCCACGACGCGGGCACCTGCGATCGGCGCCCCACCCGAGTCGGTCACGTACCCCCGGATGCTCCCGGTGCTCGTCTGCGCCGCCGCGCCCGATGGCAGGCCCGCGAGCGCGGTCACCGACGCCACCACCAGGCCCAGGCGGCACAACAAAGATTGCGCTCTCATGATGTTCCCTCCTGACGACGAGGTGAAGAAGCGGCCGGCTGGCCTCGCCCGCCGCAGGATTCCCGCACGACCAACGTCACCGGCAACGTCTCCCGCCGGTTGTGATGCCGGCGCCCGTTACCCACGGCATCGAGCAAACGGCGAGCGGCACGCTCGCCCAGGGCGCTGATGTCCACTCGAACCGTGGACAGAGGGGGGTGCATGTAGCGGGCCATCGGAATGTCGTCGAACCCGGCGACCGCCATCTCGCCAGGCACCGGCACGCCCGCCTCGGCGAGCGCCGAGAGCGCCCCGATCGCCATCGCATCATTCCCCGCGAAGATCGCCGTGGGCCGGGGGTGACCTCGCAGGAGCGCGCGGCACGCCTCGAATCCACCGGCTTGGGTGAAGTCGCCCGGGACCTCCCACTGCCGCGATCGACGGACCCCCGCGCTCTCGAGAGCCGCACGGTAGCCCCGCCATCGCTCCACGGCGTCGAAGTTGCGCGCCGGCCCGGTGATCATCGCGATCCGCCGATGTCCCCGGGCCAGGAGGTGACGCACCATGTCGTGGGCGCCGCGCCGGTTCGCCACGACGATCGAATCGAATGCGCGGCCCGACGCGTTGCAGCTGAGCAGGACGACCGGGAATCGCTCCGGGAGATCTCGGACGGGGATGTGCGCCCCCGACGCGGGGGACATGAGGATCAACCCGTCCACGCGACCCCGCATCGCCTGCAGCGCCGCCTCGATGGTGGCCTTGTCGTTGTGCGAGCTCGCGACCAGCAGGTGATAGCCCTGGTGCTGGGCGGTCTGATCGATGCCGCGGATCAGCTCGGCGTAGAATTCGCCGTACAGGTCGGGGAGGAGCACGCCGATGCTCGATGTGCGGCGAGTGCTCAGGCTGCGGGCGGCGGCGTGGGGTGTGTAGCCGAGGCGGCGGGCCACGGTGCGGACGCGACGGCGCGTGGGCTCCCTGACCAGGCTGCTCTCGTTCTGGACCCGCGAGACGGTAGCGACGGAGACTCGTGCCGCGCGCGCCACGTCCCGGATCGTGACCATGCCGCCCCGCCCCCTCCGGCGTGTGCCGTGGGGGATGTAATCGGTTACATGACCGCGTCGCTGTCAAGTGCGCGACAGGCCAGGTTTCGTTGACGACCGCGCCGCGCCGTGCTAGTGTCCGGTGCTTTCCCGACCGTCACGCGAGGATCTTAGCGCCCGTGTTGCGATCTCGATGGTGGCTGACCTGCGCCGCGCTCTGGCTCGTGGGCTGCGGCGGTCCGTTTCCCCAGTCCACGTTCGCCCCCCGGTCTGACTTCGCCCGTGCCACCGACGTGCTCTTCCGCGACATCTTCTGGTGGGCCGCGGCGGTGTTCGTCGTCGTCGAGGCCCTCCTCCTGGTCGCGCTCATCCGCTTCCGCCACCGCGAGGGGCGGGCCGCGCCCAAACCCACGCACGGCCACACGGTCCTCGAGATCGCATGGACGCTCGCCCCGGCCGTGATCCTCGTCTTTGTCGCCGTGCCCACCGTCCGCACGATCTTCTCGACGGCGGCCGACGAGGCTCCCCCGGGAGGGCTCAAGGTCGAGGTCATCGGGCATCAGTGGTGGTGGGAGTACAAGTATCCCGACTTGGGGATCACGACGGCGAACGAGATGCACGTGCCGGTCGGGAAGCCCGTTCAGGTGGCCATTACCTCGGCCGACGTGATCCACTCGTTCTGGGCGCCCGTGCTCGGCGGCAAGCGCGACGCGATCCCCGGCCACGTGAATTACATCGCGTTCCGCGCCGACTCCGTGGGCGACTACTCGGGCCAGTGCGCGGAGTTCTGCGGGGCCTCGCACGGCAACATGCGGCTCCGCGTGCTCGTGGATCGGGACTCGGCGTTCCAGGTCTGGGCGGAGGACCAGAAGGGTGGACCCGCGGTTCCCCCGAAGTCGAGTCTCGCCGAGCAGGGCAAGACGGTGTACTCGCGCTCGGCGTGCATCGGCTGTCACACGATTCAAGGCGTGTCGCCGGGAATCATCGGGCCGAACTTGACGCACGTCGGCAGCCGGACGACCATCGCGGCGGGCCTGTTCCCGAACGATTCGGCGCACCTGGCGCGCTGGATCGCCGACGCCCCGTCGCTGAAACCCGGCTCGCTCATGACCCGCATGCAGCCGCCGCTCACGGACGCTGATATCGCGGCGCTCGTGGCGTACCTCCAGAGCCTCAGATGAGCCACGCTACCGCCTCTGCCGCCCCCGCCGCTCCTGCCGCCGGTGTCAGGAGCTGGCTCACCACCACCGATCACAAGCGAATCGGTCTCCTCTACTTCTGGACCGCGTTCGGGTTCTTCCTGATCGGGGGGATCGAGGCGCTCGTGATTCGAACGCAGCTCGCCCAGCCGAACGGGCATCTCGTGGGCGCCCATACATACAACGAGTTGTTCACGATGCACGGCACGACGATGATCTTCCTGGCGTTGATGCCGCTCGGGGCCAGCTTCTTCAATTACATCATTCCCCTGCAGATCGGCGCCCGCGACGTGGCCTTCCCGCGGCTCAATGCCTTCAGCTATTGGGTGTTTCTGCTGGGTGGGCTGTTCCTCAACGCGAGCTGGATCGCCGGTCCACTATTCCACGCCCCCCATCTCAGCGTGGCGCCGGACGACGGGTGGTTCGGCTATGCGAATCTCACCGAACGGCAGTTCTCGCCGGGACCGAACATCGACTTCTGGCTGCTCGGCCTGCAGATCCTGGGCATCTCGTCGCTCGCGGCGGGCTTCAACTTCATCGTGACGATTCTCAATCTGCGGGCGCCCGGGATGAAGATGATGCGGCTCCCGACGTTCACGTGGATGACCTTGGTCACGCAGTTCCTCATCATCACCGCGTTCCCCGTGATCACGGTCGCGCTCGTGTTCCTCATGTTCGACCGCTTCTTCGGCACGCACTTCTATGTTCACGAGGCGGGCGCGACGCCGCTTCTGTGGCAGCACTTGTTCTGGCTGTTCGGGCACCCGGAGGTGTACATCCTCATCCTCCCGGCCATGGGAATCGTCTCCGAGGTGCTGCCCACGTTCTCGCGCAAACCCCTGTTCGGGTACCCCGTCGTCGTGTACTCGGGGATCCTCATCGGGTTCATGGGCTGGAGCGTGTGGAGCCACCACATGTTCGCCGTGGGCCTCGGTCCGATCGCCGACTCGGTGTTCGCCGCGACCACGATGCTCATCGCCGTGCCGACCGGGGTGAAGATCTTCAACTGGATCGCGACCCTGTGGGGCGGCGACATTCGGGGCACCACCGCGCTCCATTTCGCCGTCGGCTTCATCGCCATGTTCATCATCGGCGGCCTCTCGGGCGTGACCCATGCCTCACCGCCGACCGACCTGCAGCAGACCGACACCTATTACGTGGTGGCGCACATCCACTACGTATTGTTCGGCGGCACGATCATGGGGCTCTTCGCGGGGATGTATTACTGGTGGCCAAAAATGAGCGGCCGGCTCCTGAGCGAGCCGCTCGGCAAGTGGCACTTCTGGCTGCAGTTCGTGGGGATGAACCTCGCGTTCTTCCCGATGCACTTCATCGGATTGCTGGGAATGCCGCGCCGCATCTACACCTATGCGCCGGAGCTCGGGGTGGGTGACCTGAACCTCGTGTCCACGGTGGGCGCGTTCCTGATCGCGGTCTCGATCCTCGTCTTCCTGTTCAATATCTGGCGGACCGGCCGACACGGCCCGCGCGCCTCGAACGATCCCTGGGGCGGCGCCACGCTCGAGTGGAGCATCCCGTCGCCGCCGCCGGTCTACAACTTCTCGGTCATCCCGACGGTCACGAGCCGGCTGCCCCGCTGGCGCACGGAGCGCCACGGGCCGATGGCCGATCCGCCGGCGGTCCCCCCCGCGCCGATCCACGTGCCCGGGGGCTCCTGGTGGCCGATGGTCGCCGCGCTCGGCCTGCCGGTGATGGCCCTCGCGCCGCTCACACACACGCTGTGGGTGGTCTTCGTGGGCGCGGCTCTGCTGCTCTTCGGGATCTACCGCTGGGCGTTCGAGCCCTTCGAGATCTGAGCGATGACGCACGCCGCCCCCGCCGCCCCCGCCGTCGTAGCGCACCACACGAGCATGGGCCTCGACAGCCGCAAGATGGCCTTCTGGGCCTTCATCGGCTCCGAGTGCCTGTTGTTCGGCTCGCTGATCTCGACGTACTTGATCTACAAGGGGAAAAGCGTCGTCGGGCCGTACCCGCACGAAATTCTCAACATCCCGTTTACGTCCGTCAGCACGTTCGACCTCCTGATGTCGAGCCTGATGATGGTGCTCGCGCTGGCGGCGGTGCAGCGGGGGGACATGAAGTGGGGGAAGATCTGGCTGTTCTCGACGGCGCTGCTCGGCATGGTTTTCATCGGCGGGCAGGTGATCGAGTTCACCGAGTTCGTTCACAAGGGCCTCACGCTCCAAACCAACCTGTTCGGTTGCACATTCTTCGTGCTGACCGGCACTCACGGCGCCCACGTCACGGTAGGCGTGCTGTGGCTTCTCACGCTCTGGGTGCGCGCGCTGCAGGGGAAGCTCGGGCCGGCGAACGCCATGACCGTCGAGATCACCGGGCTCTACTGGCATTTCGTGGACGTCGTCTGGATCGTCATCTTCACGGTGGTATACCTGATTCAATGAACGCCTGGACGTTTCCCATCCTAAAGGATGGGCTCGACACGACACAACGCTGACGCGTGATATGCTTTAGCATAGAGCTTACCGGGCCCGCGCTTCAGCGTGGGAACGACGAGGACACAAGACTGTTTACCTTCTGACGTGTCAACCGGTGAGAGGGACGGCAATGGCTGACCCCGAAATAAAAGAGCACACACATCCGACGGCCGACGTGTACCTGCGGGTGGCGGCCGTGCTCGTGATTCTCACGGTCCTCGAGGTCGGTGTGTTCTACGTGCCGGCGTTCCATCCGGTGCTCGTCCCGGTGTTGCTCGTCCTCTCGGCCACCAAGTTCGCGCTGGTGGTGATGTTCTACATGCACTTGAAGGCCGACAGCAAGTTCTTCACCTTCCTGTTCGGCGCCCCGCTGCTGCTCGCCGTGGGCGTGATGGTGGCGCTCATGTTCATCTTCTACGGGACCCTCACGCTCCGAGGTGCCGCGGGAGCCGGATGAGCGCGTCTCCCCCACCCGCGGACGCTTGGCGGCACTGGGATCTGCATCCGAGCGTGATGATCGGGCTCGCCCTCCTGGGCGGGCTTTACGTTTTTTGGGGGGGACTCGCCGCGCCGCGCCGGCGGGTCGCCTCCTTCGTGGCGGCGCTCGCGGTGCTCGGGCTCGCGCTCAACGGCCCGCTCCATAACCTGTCCGATTCGTATCTGTTCAGCGCCCACATGCTGCAGCACCTCGTGCTGACGCTCGCCTTCCCCCCGCTCCTGCTCTACGGGACGCCCGCGTGGGTGGTGCGGCCACTACTCCGGCCAGGCTGGCTGCTGGCCTTCGCGCGCTGGGCCACCCGCCCACTCGCCGCGGGCATTTTGTTCTCCGTCCCGATCACGCTGTGGCACTTCCCGCGCTTCTACGAGGCGGCGCTCGAGCACCATCCGCTGCACATCGTGCAGCATCTCGTTTTCATCGCGACCGCGGTCATCATGTGGTGGCCGATCCTTGCGCCGGTGCCCGAGCTCCCGCGCGCGAGCTATCCCACGCAGCTCGTCTACCTCTTTCTGCTCGGGCTCCCGATGTCGCTCGCGGGTGCGATGATCACGCTCGCCGGGACGGTGCTCTATCCCTTCTACGCGACGGCACCGCGCGTATGGGGCCTGACGCCGCTCGTGGACCAGCAGCTGGGCGGGTTGTTGATGTGGGTGGTGGGGACGATGTACCTGTGGGTCGCCGGGGGGGTGGTGTGGTTCCGCTGGAGCGCGAGGGAGGAGGCGGGGGACGTGGAACGAGAGGTGCCGCTCGAGGCGTATGGAAGTGCGGAAAAATGAGGGCGGCAGAAGCGGCAAAGGGCGGCAAGAGTGGCGCTGCCGCCCCTTGCCGCCGTTTGCCGCCGTTTGCCGCCCTTGCCGCCCTTGCCGCCCTTACTCTCCCTCGTCCGTCTCCCCCAACGGATGCAGCTTCAGCGTCTCCGCGATCTTGGGATGTACGCGCCACAGGTAATAGCCCATGCCGCCGGCGGCGATCGCGTTGCCGATAGCCACGTTCCACCAGGCCAGGGAGCCCAGGAGCGGTTGTGCGAGGATGGCGACCGTCACGTAGAAGCCGAACTCGAAGATCGCGAAGAAGACCACCACGAGGTACAAGGTCGGTGGCGCCACCTCCACCTCGGCCGCGAGCACGGCGGCAATGGTGCCCACGAGGATGAAGGCGCTGACGTGGATCATCGTGTAGCCGATGATACGTGAGTACTCGATCACCACGTGGGCGGGATCGTGCACGCCCCAGAACACGGCGGAGCCGAGCATGGCGGGCGTGAAGAATGGACGCCCGGCGAGGGTGTCGATGATCAGGAACCATAGGGCCACGGCCGCCGCGCCGATCAAACCGGCGATGAACCCCTCACGCAGGATCCGCGTCAGCTGCATGATCCCCTCTGTCTCCGATGGACCCGCTGCTGAATATAGGATGGCTCCACTCTTCCGCGCGAGGCGCCCATGACCTTCTCTCAACGGATCGTATTTCCCGGCTGCCTGCTGCTCGGCGCGGTTCTCACGATCGTGGCCGGAACGCTGCATCCCGACCTTAGGGGCGACGGCGCGGCGCAGCTCACGACGATCGCGCAGTGCGAGGCCTGGCGTGCGATCCACTGGGGCTTCCTGTTCAGCTTTCCGCTGGCGCTCACGGGGCTGGTGGGGTTGGCGCGCCTGCATGCCGGCATTCCCGGGGAGAACGCCGTCCGCGCCGGATTGATCGTGGGCACGTTCGCCTATACCGCTTGGATGGTGATCGTGGCGTTCATGGCGGGGGCGGGCTGGTCGCTCGCGCAGAGCTTCGTCGCGGCCGACCCCGGAATGACCGCCACACGCGCCGTCTTTCTATTCGATATGTTCCATCCGTTCGCGCTCGCGAGCCAGCGCGTGGCCGGGTTTGCGCTCGGTCTCACGACCTGTCTCTTCGGGTGGGGCGTGCTGGATGGGAAGACGTTGCCCCGCTGGCTGGGCACGAGCGGCTTGGCGGCGGGCGCCGTGGCCATGGGGCTGGCGCTCTTCTTCCGCGAAGACACGAAGGCCGACCAGGCGGCCTTCGTGCTTCCGGTATTCTGGCAATTGCTGACGGCTGGTGTGATGCTCCGAATGCCCGTGACGCGCGGCTGAAGCCGCGGCTCGGCATCGTCTGCTAAAGCAGAATCACCTGCCCGTTTACGGGCCGATGCCGAGCCGCGAGTTCACTCGCGACTATCTCACCCTCAGCCGGACCACTCTCGACGCCCAGCCGTCCGGCGTATCGGGACTGCGCGCCAGGACCTGCAGCGTCACGACGTCGCCGGGCTTCACCTTGCGCAACGCTTCGCGGAACGCGGTGCGCGTGCGCGTGGGGGCTCCGTTCACCGAGACGATGATGTCCGGGCCTCCGGGGTCGTCGCTCGACTGGAGCCGCTGGAACGCGGGCCCCTCTGGCGAGACGTCGGTGACCACCAGGCCGCCGCCGCGCTCGATCACCGGCCGGAGCCGCGCGTCGCGCGCGTCGTCCTGGGTGAGCGGCTCAACCGAGATCCCGAGCGTCTCCTCCTTGCTCGAGACATCCGATTTCGACCTCGAGGAGGCCGTCGCGACCTCGTTATCCGTCTCCCCCGGCGCCCGCGCGAGCCGCACCGTGACGGTTTTCTTCTCGCCTCCCTGGCGGAGGAGCGTCACCTCGACCGGCTCGCCTGGCCGCTTGAAGCCGACCTTCTGCTGGAGCTGGGGCGTGTTCTCGACCGGCTCGCCGTCCAGGGCGATGATGACGTCGCCGGGCTGGATCCCCGCCTTCTTGGCCGGTGAGTCGTCGTTCGTATAGCTGTTCACCACGACGCCTGTGATCTGCTTCAGACCGACCGCATCGGCGTCCTCCTGATTGGCATCCCGGATCGAGATGCCCATGACGGCGCGCTCCACGTGCCCGGTCTTCACCAGCTGGTCCATGACCGTGCGCGCGAGATTGATGGGAATGGCGAAGCCGTACCCCGCGTAATACCCGGTCTCGCTCGCGATCGCCGAGTTGATCCCCACCACTTGGCCCCGGATGTTGACGAGCGGGCCCCCGGAGTTGCCGGGGTTGATCGCCGCGTCCGTCTGGATGAAGTCCTGGATCGAGTAGCGTGTCTGCTGCAGCCCCGCGAGGAGGCGGCCCTTCGCGCTGATGATGCCGGCGGTCACGGTGAACGCAAAGGCTTCGCCGAGCGGATTCCCCACCGCGAGCGCCCACTCACCGACGCGCGTCGAGTCGGAGTTGCCGAACGCGAGCGTCGGCAGGCCGCGGGCATCGATCTTGATCACCGCGACATCGGTGTTCGGATCGGTGCCCACCACCTTGGCCGTGAACTCCCGTTTGTCATACAGCCGGACGGTCACCTTGTCGGCGCCCGCGACCACGTGATTGTTGGTGAGGATGTACCCGTCGGGTGAGACGATAAACCCCGACCCCGAGCCCTGCTCGACCTGCGGACGCCGGCGCAGGTTCGGGAAGAAGTCCTCGAACCCGGGCGGCAGCCGCTGGTTGTCGCCGCGGTCCACGTGCTGCGACCGGATGAACACGACCGCCGGCCTGGTGTGTTCCGCCACGCCGACGAACGCATCGCTCAGATCGCTCACGGACTTCGTCACCGGCACGGTGACCTGCGGCGCCACTGCCGTCGGCGGCGATGTGGCGATGGACTCGAGGGCGTCACCTTTCTTGGGCAGGCCTAACGTGGACGCAAACGCCAACCCGAACACGAAGGCGATCGCCACGAGGGTGCCGAACTTCAACCAATCACGCGTGCGTACCGACATGCGTCGTCATCCCATGCGTTAAAGGGTGTTACTTCTTCTTGTCGTCATCCACAATCTCGTAATCCGCGTCAACCACATTGTCCTGTTTCTGTCCAGCCCCGCCCTCCGGCTGGCCGGCCCCACCGGGGGCACCAGCTCCGGCGTCTCCCGGCCCCCCCCCGGTCCCCGCTCCGCGCTGCGCCGCATAGAGCGAAGCGCCGGCGGCGGAGTAGGCTTGCTGCAGCTCCTCGAGTGCCCTGGAGATCTCGTCGGCGTTACCGGACCGCAAGGCCTGCTTGGCGCTCTCCACGCCCTTGTCGAGACGGGTCTTGAGTGAGGCGTCGAGCTTGTCCGCCCACTCCTTGGAGTTTTTCTCCACCTCATACACCAGGGTGTCGAGGCGGTTGCGACGCTCGATCTCCTCGCGCCGCTTCTTGTCCTCGGCGGCGTGCGCCTCGGCGTCCTTGACCATCTTGTCGATGTCCTTGTCGCCCAGGCCAGACGACGCCTCGATCCGGATCTTCTGCTCCTTGCCCGTCGCCTTGTCTTTGGCCGAGACGTGCAGGATGCCGTTGGCGTCGATATCGAACGTGACCTCGACCTGCGGCACGCCCCGCGGAGCCGGCGGGATGCCGGTCAGCTGGAACTTGCCGATGGTGCGGTTGTCGCTCGCCATCTGGCGCTCGCCCTGGAGCACGTGGATCTCCACCGTGGTCTGGTTGTCCTCGGCGGTGGAGAAGATCTCCGACTTCTTGGTCGGGATCGTCGTGTTCCGCGAAATGAGCACGGTCGTGACGCCGCCCAGCGTTTCGATGCCGAGCGAGAGCGGGGTCACGTCGAGGAGCAGGACGTCTTTCACCTCGCCCGCCAGTACGCCGCCCTGAATGGCCGCGCCGATCGCCACCACCTCGTCCGGGTTCACGCCCTTGTGAGGCTCCTTACTGAAGAAGGACTTGACGATCTCCTGGACCTTGGGCATGCGCGTCTGGCCGCCGACCAGGATCACTTCGTCGATCTTGGTGGGGTTGAGCCCCGCGTCCTTGAGCGCCTGCTCCATCGGGGGGATGGTGCGCTTCACCAGGTCGTCCACGAGCTGCTCGAGCTTGGCGCGGGTGAGCGTCAAGTTCAGGTGCTTGGGTCCCGACTGGTCGGCCGTGATGAACGGCAGATTGATCTCCGTCTGCATCACGGTCGAGAGCTCCATCTTCGCCTTCTCCGCAGCCTCCTTGAGCCGCTGGAGCGCCATCGGATCCTTGGAGAGGTCGATCCCCTGGTCGCGCTTGAACTCGGCGACGAGCCATTCCATGATGCGCGCGTCGAAATCGTCGCCCCCCAGGTGCGTGTCGCCGTTGGTGGACTTCACCTCGAACACACCCTCGGCTAGCTCGAGCACGGAGATGTCGTACGTGCCGCCGCCCAGGTCGTAGACCGAGACCTTCTCTTCCTTCTTCTTATCCAGCCCGTACGCCAGCGCTGAGGCGGTGGGCTCGTTGATGATGCGCACCACGTCGAGCCCGGCGATCTTGCCCGCGTCCTTGGTGGCCTGGCGCTGCGAGTCGTTGAAGTACGCGGGGACCGTGATGACCGCCTTCTCGACCTTGTGGCCGAGATAGTCCTCCGCCGTTTGCTTCATCTTCTGGAGGATCATCGCCGAGATCTCGGGTGGCGTATAGCGCTTGCCCTGAATCTCGACCGAGGCGAGCCCGTTGGGCCCTTCCACCACCTTGTACGGCACCCGCTTCGTCTCCTCCACGACTTCGTTCATCCGACGGCCCATGAAGCGCTTGATCGAGAAAATGGTGTTTTGGGGATTGGTGACCGCCTGACGCTTGGCCACCTGGCCGACCAGCCGCTCGCCGTCCTTCGTGAACGCGACCACCGATGGGGTGACGCGGCCACCCTCGGCGTTCGGAATGACGACCGGGTCGCCACCCTCCATCACTGCCACTACGGAATTGGTGGTGCCGAGGTCGATGCCGATGATTTTCTCAGCCATGAAGACTGCTCCTTATCCTGAGGTTGATGCGCACTGCTAACTCCTCGTCGCACAAGCAATCCCCGTGCCTCCGAAAGATGCCAATATGACAGACTCGGCTTATCTTTACCCGCGTGTTTCCGTATAAAGATGAGAACCCCACCGAACTTACGCCGGTCAGCACCGTCGGCCTCATCGCCCTAAACGTCCTGGCCTGGTTGTTCGTTCAGGGCGCCGGTGCGTCGGACCAGACGCTGGCGCAGTCGGTCTGCCAGTACGGGTTGATCCCCGGCGAGGTGCTGCGGACAGTGCCGCCTGGAACGGCCGTCCCGGTCGGCCCCCAGATGCACTGCGTGATTCCCGCGGTCCCGCATTGGTGGACCCTCCTGAGCTCGATGTTCATGCACGGGGGCTGGTTTCATCTCATCACGAACATGTGGTTCTTCTGGGTCTTCGGAAACAACATCGAGGACTCCATGGGCCATGGGCGCTTCGTGGTGTTCTACCTGCTCTGCGGCCTCGCGGCGGCCGCCACGCAGGTGCTCATTTCGCCCAACTCCGCGGTCCCGATGGTCGGTGCCTCGGGGGCGATCAGCGGCGTGATGGGCGCGTACGTCTTGCTGTATCCCCGGGTGCGCGTGCATACGCTCATATTCCTGGGGTTCTTCGTGACGACCGTGACGTTGCCCGCGTACGTGATTCTCGGCTACTGGTTCCTGCTCCAATTGCTGGGTGGCACCGCATCGGCGCTGAGCCAGGTCGAGGGCGGCGTGGCTTTCTGGGCGCACGTCGGCGGCTTCGTGGCGGGCATGCTGCTCATCAAGGTGTTCGCGAATCCGGAGTTTCTGGAGCGGCGCCGCGCCGCGCCGGTCATCGTTCCACGCGGCGTTTGAGCGTCACTCGTCTGTGTAAGCGCGGGCGCGATCAGTCATCGTCGGCTGCGAGGCGTCGCAAGTGCTTGGGGCCGAGCAACCAGTCGAGCGTCCCGGCGCCACGGGCGACGCGGTGGGGGAGGTTGAGCAGACAGGCCCCGCCCTTCCCCAGTTCGAGAAACGGGTTGTCGGTATCGCACATCAGAGCGCAGACCATCAATGAAAGATCGGGCTCGTGGCCGACCACCGCGATTGTGCCACGCGCGCGTTGACGTTGCAGCCATGCAATGACCCGGTCCACGCCGCGGCCCGGCGCCAGCTCTGGGACTCGCTTGACGCGAAGCTCGCCATACGCCCGCGCGATGATGTCGGCCGTGTCGGCCGCGCGGCGCAACGGGCTCGAAGCGAGGAGGTCCACCTCTGGCACGAGCTGGCGGAGGCCGAGGGCGCCATTCTTCATCTTGCGGCGGCCATCGGTCGTGAGCCGACGGGCGGCGTCGTCGCGGTTGGTACGCGCGGAGGCCTTGCGGCCTTCGGCGATGCCGTGCCGGACGACGAGCAGGTGCATGGCCAGTCAGTCCCCGCGCTCCTCCGCGTGGTGCTTGATGGTCTTGCCTTCGACGACGAACACGACGGCAAGCGCGAGGATGGCGGTGAGCGCGAGCAGCGGAGATTTCGTCATGGCCAAGTCACCTCGTCTGAGTCAAAAGACAACCTGAGTCTGGAAGAGAGCCTGCGACCGAGTCAAATCGGGCGTGGCCGGTGCGTTCTTGTAGTTCAGGTAGTCCCAATCGGCGAGCACGCGGAGCTGGGGGTTGATCTGGTAGGAGACGCCGGCGATGTACCGCGTGAGGCGGTTCCCTCCCACGGTCGGCGTCACGGCGTCGACGCGCGCGATCACTGCGGCTGCCGAGCGGGGGACGCGGTACACGCCGAACGCGCTGTAGATGTGCCCGTCCTTGATCGCGGTGCCCGTGGTGCTATCGGTGGCGACGGCCGCCTCCGCGGCGAGCGTGTACTGCTTGGAGCGGTACGACACCATGCCGAGCCAGCGGTTTCTTGTCCCCCCGCCGGTCGGCTTGCCCGCGTGCGCGTACGCCGTGATGCGCAGGCCGCCCACCCGGCTGGAGTCGTTCGTATCGAGGATCCGCACCGAAATCCGACCCTCGACGTCCTTCCGACCGTCGCCTACTCCGCCGTGATAGCCCTCGCCGTTCACGATCGTCGCTTGGAAGTTTACCTTGTCGCTTTGCCACTTGCCGTCGATGCCCGCCCCGATGTCGGACGCGGTCTCATAGCCGTTGCGATCAAGGGCCATGGTACCCTGCATGCGGTAGTCCCACAGCGCCTCTTCCCAATCGACCCACGGCGTGTGGATCATGCCGAGCTTATAGGTGAGCGGACTATTCGTGGGCGTCCAGGCGGCGTAGGCGTACTTCAGGCGGTAGCCGTAGGACCCGGTGACGTTACCCGCCCCGGCCCCGACGGAGAACAGGTCGACGGTGACTCGCGTGTACAACCCACCCGAGAAACGGCCGATCAGGTTCACGTACCCGCGCGTGATGTCGAAGTTGTTCTGCTTGGTGCTCGCGGTGTCCTTGAGCTGGTAGACGTACTGCGCGTATACCGTGGCTCCGACCGACCAGGGTGACGGCTGACTATCCTGCGCGGCGAGCGGAGCGGCGCCCATCGCGGCGGCCACGACGGCCACCCCGAGCACGCGACGATAGGAGAACGCCATTGAGTGTCTTCCCTCCTTGGGGAATGGGTTGTGGTGGTCATGCGGCATCGGGGAGAAAAGCGAACCCACGCCCGTCACGGGTATGCTCGGCGTGTGTAACGGGTTGGTAACGAGGCGCGCTTGCCCCTCGTTGGATGCACGGGTAGCGTAGCCTCGTGCCGACCGGTGCGTCGCAACCGACCGTCGAGAAGGGGACCTGCTACCCCTTGTTCGCGTATGACGTCGCCCAGGCGATCGACCTGGACGGAGCCGAGCGGCGCATCCTCGCCGGCACCGAGCGTCAGACGGTCAAGCAAAAGCGACGCGCGCCGGCATTCTTCGAGTATCGGCCGGCGCCGCTGCGCGTTTCCCTTCCGGCCGAGCCGCTCTCCCTCGCGTCCTTCCTTACAGCGGGGGCCGTGGAGGTGGTGCTGTATGACTTCGGCGCCGTCTCGGTCAGCTACGCCATCCCGCTCGAGGGCCCGCTCCCGGCCCTGGCTTCGCTGAGTCACGAGCTGTGGGGTAACGAGCGTCTGCTCCGGGACTCGAGACAACACGTCGAGCGGCTGGTGCAGACGCTGGGCGACGCGGCGGTGCGGCCCGAGATCGCCGACTTCGTGGAGGACTACGCCATATTCGACGTGGAAGCCTTCACCCCCGCGTGCGACGCGGCCACGCTCGCGGCGCAGCATGCACAGACGATCGCGCAGATCCTGCGGGGGGAGCCGCACACCCTGTCCCAGCAGGAGATCGCCGACGCGACGTCCTCCCGGCTGTCGTTCGGCCCGGAGGATGCCACGTTCATCGACACGGACGTCAGTCTGCTGTTCGATCCGGAGGGTGAGGATGTTCGCGCCGTGATCGAGTTCGCGAACACCCAGCTCCTGGAGATGCGCTATCTCGACCAGCAGCTCGACGACGCATTGGAGCGGGCGTACGGCCTCCTCTCGAAACCGCGCTTCTCCCCACTTCGCGTGTCGAGCCTGTCCGGTCCCGACCTTCAGACGCTCTCCCAGCTGCAGCTCGACGCGGCGATTCTGTTCGAGCAGGTGACGAACGCTCTCAAGCTGATCGGGGAGCAGTACCTCACGCGCGTATACAGCCTGGCGTCACGGCGCTTTCATCTGGCGGAGTGGGACGCGAGCATCACCCGCAAGCTGCAGACCCTCGACGGCATCTACAGTAAGATGGCCGATCGTACCGCGACGCGTCGGCTGGAAGTGCTCGAATGGATCATCATCGTTCTCTTTACCATCTCCATCATCATTTCGCTGGGCCCGAGCGTCTTGTCTCATTAGGCTCGGAATGCCTTGGCGAGATGATACGCCACGAGCGCGGTGATGTCAGACTCGTCGTCGACCACGAGGATTCGGTGCGTCGTCGGCTCGCTCATAGCGACGTCAAGGTAGCGCAACGCGCTCGCCCTTGGCAATTTTCTGCGCACTATGCATCTGCTCCTGGCGCGCGTCGCCGCCGTCCAACCACCCACCATCCCTCCGTCCCGTCCCGCTGTCGACACTGCGCACGTCGTGCGGCGCCAGCCGATCACTCCGCCGGGTGACCCGCGGTGGCACCGCGAGGGAGACGGTCCGTGATCCAGGTGTTCGTCAACGAGCGGCCCGTGACAGTCGCCCGGGGGGCGAGTGTGCGCGACGCCGTCGAGGAGCTCGACCACGCGCTCGCGGAGCTGGTGGGGCGCGGAGCGGCATACGTGACGGACGGTGTGGGTCGCCCCGTGGACGCCGGCGACCCGGTGGGGGAGGGCGGCGCGATCTTTCGCGTCGTCGTGAGCGCCCGGCAGGGCCCGCCGCGCCTCAGCAAGGAGGCCCTGCGCCGCTGGCCCAAGGCCGAGCTGCACGTGCACCTGGACGGCTGCCTGCGTCCGGCCACGATGCTCGAGCTGGCCAACGCCCAGGGGATTCGGCTTCCCGCGGACACTCCGGAGACGCTGGCCCAGGCGCTCTTCGTGAAGCACGCCAAGAGTCTGGAGGAGTATCTCACCAAATACGAGATCACGCTGTCGGTGATGCAGACGGCGCCGGCGCTGGAGCGGATCGCCTACGAGTTCGTCCAGGATGCGGCGTCCGATGGACTGCGCTACGTGGAGGTGCGGTATTCGCCGCTGCTCCACCGGCCGGCGCTGAGGCTGGCGCAGGCGATCGAGGCCCCGCTGCGCGGCCTCAAGCGCGGCGAGGCCGAAACCGGGACCAAAGTGGGCCTCATCGTGTGCGGCATCCGCACGAGACCCGTCGCGGAGTCCCTCGAGCTCGCGCGCGCCGCCGCGGACTACCGCGCCGCGGGGGTCGTCGGGTTCGATCTGGCGGGCGCCGAGCACGGTTTCCCGGCGCGGGATCACCGGGCCGCCTTCGTGTACGCGGCGCAGCACGGCATGGCCTGTACCTGCCACGCGGGTGAAGGCGACGGTCCGGACTCCATTCGCCAGGCGCTGCAGGAATGCGGCGCCCTGCGCGTCGGTCACGGAACGCGACTCGGCGAAGACCCCGCGCTCCTCGAGTACGTGATCGAGCGCAAGATCCCGCTCGAGATGTGCCTCACGTCGAACGTGCACACCCACACGGTGCCGTCCCTCGCGGAGCATCCGTTCAAGCGATACCTGGATAGGGGTGTCGTGGTCACACTCAACACGGATGGGCGGCTGGTGGACGGCATCTCGCTCACCGACGAGTATTTCACGGCGCAGAGCGTATTGGGCGTGACCAAAGCGGACCTCGCCCGCGCGGTGCTCAATGCGTGCGAGAGCGCGTTTCTTCCCGACTTCGAGAAGGTGGCGTTGGTGTCCCGCGTGCAGAGCGAACTGGAGGCTCTCTCATGACGCTGCGCCGTACGATCCTCGCCTTCGCGATCACCTTTGTTTGCGCGCTGGTCGTCTTCGCGCTGCCGCGCTTCGTGTGGAACACGATTCAGGGCGCCCCGCGACCCCAGCAATCCACGGCGGCAGACACGGCGGCTCGGGTGGCTCCACCCGCCGCACCGGACGCACAGGCCGCGTCCCGGTCGCTTCCCCAGCGGCTCACGGGAATTTTCGGCATTGCCCTCATTCTCGGGATCGGTCTCGCGCTCTCGCGGAATCGCCGGGCGATCAGCCCGCGCATCGTCGGGTGGGGGGTGGGCCTGCAGCTCGCGTTCGCCATCTTCGTCCTCAGAGTTCCCATCGGCCAGCGCATCTTCCGGACGCTGGGAGACGCCGTTTCGGCACTCCTCGCGTTTTCGTATGCCGGGTCGGGGTTCGTGTTCGGCGAGCTCGGCAAGCAGCACTCGAGTCTCGGTGTGGTGTTCGCGTTCCAGGTACTTCCGGCCATCATCTTCGTATCGGCGCTGTTCGCGATCCTGTATTACTTGGGTGTCATGCAGGTGGTCGTGAAGGCGTTCGCGATTCTCATGAACAAGGTCATGGGAGCGAGCGGCGCGGAGAGCCTGAATGTCGCGGCTTCGATCTTCATGGGGCAGACGGAGGCCCCGCTCACGATCCGTCCGTTCCTTCCCAAGATGACTCTGTCCGAGCTGATGACCGTCATGACCGCGGGGATGGCGCACGTCTCGGGTTCCATCATGGCCGCTTACATCGCCTTCGGTATCGAGGCGCGACACCTGCTCACGGCGGTCATCATGACCGCACCCGGGACCATCATGATGGCGAAGATCCTCGAGCCCGAGACGCAGGTGCCCGAGACGCTTGGTGGGGTCAAGGTCGAGATCCCGCGCACCGACGTGAACGTCGTGGACGCAGCCGCGCGGGGCACGAGCGAGGGCCTGCACCTGATGCTGAACGTCATCGCCATGTTGATCTCGTTCATCGCCTTGATCGCGCTGACCAACGGGATCCTCGGATGGGTGCACGGCTTCGTCTCCTGGCTCCCGGGCGACCTGCAGACGATCCTGGGCTGGATCTTTCGCCCGATCGCGTTCGCGATGGGTGTGCCGTGGCACGACTCAGGCACCATCGGCGGCCTGCTGGGCACCCGCATGGTGTTGAACGAGTTCATCGCCTACGCGCAGCTCGGACCAATGAAGGGGCAGCTCGACCCCGTGTCGTTCACGATCGCGACCTTCGCGTTGTGCGGCTTCGCGAACGTCAGCTCAGTCGGCATCCAGATCGGGGGCATCGGCGCGCTCGTGCCCGAGCGGAAGCACGACCTCGCGCGCCTCGGGTTCCGGGCGATGATCGCGGGGACGCTGGCGAATTTTCTGTCGGCGACGCTGGCGGGCATGCTGCTGTGACCAAACAGGAGCGGGCGGGGAGCGGTACCCTCCTCGCGGCGGCGGATGCGGTCGCGAAGCGACTGGGCAAGCTCAAGCCGCAGGTCGCGATCGTGCTCGGCTCCGGGCTCGCGGGCGTGGCCGACGCCGTGCGCGATCCGGTGCGCATCCCGTACCGAGAGATCCCGGGCTTCCCGGAGCCAGGCGCGCCCGGGCACAAGGGCGAGCTGGTCGGCGGCACGCTCGAGTCAAAGCCGGTGCTCGTCCAAAGCGGCCGGTTTCATCTGTACGAAGGCCACGCCCCCGCGCTCACCGCCCTGCCCACACGCGTGTTCGCGACGCTCGGCGTGAAGACGATAGTGGTCACGAACGCCGCGGGTGGGATCCGGCGCAGCTTCCGGCCACCCACCTTGATGCTGATCGCCGACCACATCAACCTGATGTTCCGCAACCCGCTCGTCGGCCCCGTCGAGGAGGGAGAGGAGCGCTTCCCCGACATGAGCGATCCCTACGACCCGGCGCTGCGGGCGCTCGCGCGTCAGGTGGCGCGAGACGAGCGCATTCCCCTCGAGGAAGGCGTGTATGCGGCTCTGCTCGGCCCGTCGTTCGAGAGCCCCGCGGAAATCCGCATGCTGGAGCGGATCGGCGCGGATGCGGTAGGCATGTCCACTGTGCCGGAGGTGATCGCCGCCCGGGCGCGGGGCCTCCGGTGTCTCGGCTTCTCGAGCATCACGAATGTGGCTTCCGGGTTGTCGGCGCAGAAGCTGTCGCATCTGGAAGTGCTGGAGGCGGGGACGCAGGTGGCCGGCCAGCTCGAACAGCTGATACGAGGTGTGCTCAAGAGACTGTGAATCAGACTGCCCCGGTCGCGGAATCCGTGGGCGGGTACACCGCCACCTCCGAGCCCTCGGCGAACACGACCGACGTCGGCGCCGCGCGGTTCAGGAACTCCCAGTCCGCTCCGTAGAGCGAGCCAAAGTCGAACCGGTAGTCGAGCGCGCGAACTTCCCGTATCGCCCACGGGGGATGTGCCACGCGGAATACGCCGAGTGTGCCGTCCGGTCGCGCGCGGCACGCGAGCATGCGGTCGGTGAAGTAGTGCTCCGGTGAGTCCGGCGGCGGCAGCCGCACGGCCCGCGTGCCGGTGACGCTCATGTGCCAGCCGAGCGCGGCGGGACCGACGGCGTATTCGGCGCGCACCTCGCTCACCGTGTCGAGCACGCGGCGCCGGATGGGTGTCGGCCAGAACGGCTCGTCGTAGCGCAACCGGCCCACCGCCGCGATCAGGCGGCTCGGCACCAGCTGGCGAATGAACCAGACCCCCGGCTCGTCCTCCACGCGGACGTACGTGCGAAAGTTGACCTGCGGATGTGCGCCGAACCCCGGAACACGCCAACCCAGGATCCGCACTTCGTGCATGTAGACCGCGACGATACTCACGTGGGTGCGACCGTCGCGGCGGTCGGGCTCGACGCCGGCCGGGACATAACGTCGAATCAGGTCTTCGGGCGCCTCGAAGGTCAGCAGGACGATGTCCGACCAGCGGGCTGTGAGAAAGGGGCGGGGCAATTACCACCCGTCCGTTGGTGGTCGAGGCGGCGCCGGTACGAAATGGTTCAGCGGCCCATGCCCTTGGCCCAGACCCGGCGCAGCGGCCATCGCACGATGTACGAAATCGAGCGCATCCTGCACGGCGCGCTCGAGCGGCCGGTCGAGTGCCAGACCAGCGGCGACCGCCGCGGAGAGCGTACAGCCCGTCCCGTGTGTGGACGTGGTGTCGAGCCGCGGCCGCGTGAACCGTCGAGCCGTTCCGTTCACCACCAGTACGTCGATCACTTCGGGGCCGGCGAGATGACCGCCTTTCACGAGCGCCGCCCTCGCCCCCCGGCGTACGAGCTCCCGCGCCGCACGCTCCATCCCATCCGGCGTGCGCACCGTGTCGCCGACCAGCACCTCGGCTTCATCGAGGTTCGGCGTGACGAGCGTCGCGAGCGGCACGAGTCGTCGCGCGATCAGCCGCTCGGCATCCGCGTCGAGCAACCGATCTCCGGAGGTGGCGACCATGACCGGGTCGAGGACATAGTTCGGCAGCGATCGCCGGGCGATCCCGTCGGCGACCGCCTCGACGATGGCAGCGGACCCGAGCATGCCCGACTTCACGGCGCCGGGCGGCAGGTCGTCGGCGATCGCGTCCAGCTGGCGCGTCACGAGTTGCACCGGCACCGCTTCCCAATCACGCACGCCGACCGTGTTCTGGGCCGTGATGGCGGTGACGACGCTCGTGCCGAACACACCGAATTGATGGAACGTCTTGAGGTCGGCCTGGATGCCAGCGCCGCCCCCCGAATCGGACCCCGCGATGGTCAGGGCGATTTTCACGTAGCGCCCGTCCCACGCTTTATCGCATATTGGGTGTCTTGCCCGGCATCCGCGAGGCGCATCATCGCCAGTAATCTGCAATCGACCATCCGCGATCTCCAACGCCGCAAAGCGCGCGACCGGCGTGGACTTGCGCTCATCGAAGGGGTTCGGCTCGTCGAGGAGGCCCTCGCCGCCGGGGTCCCGTTCCGGGGCGCGCTCGTCGCCCCCGACCTCACGCGGACGGCGCGCGGCACCGCCCTCATCACCGAGCTCGGGCGGCACGGGGTGCCCGTGGAAGAGGTTGGCGCGCGAGCATTCGCGCTGCTCGCCGACACGGACACGCCGCAGGGGATCCTCGGGGTGATCGAGCCGCCGCGCTCGAGCGCCGCCGATTTCGCGCCGAAGCCCGGCGCGGTAGCGCTCGTCATCGACGGCGTCCAGGATCCCGGGAACGTGGGCACGCTGATCCGCACCGCGCACGCCCTCGGCGCGGCCGGGACGGTAGTGCTGCGCGGCAGCGCCGACCCGACGAGCCCTAAGGCGCTGCGGGCGGCCATGGGCGCGACGTTCCGCCACCTCGTGGTGGCCCTCGACGATCCGGGATTCATCGCCTGGGCGCGCGCGCACGGCGTCACCCTGTGGGCCGCCGCGGCGGACGGCCTGCCGCTCCATCGCGCCCTGGGGTCGCGCGATGGAGGGGGGGCGCGCGGCCCGATCGCCGTCATCGTCGGCAACGAAGGCGCGGGGATTCGCCCGCAGCTCAACGCGCTGGCCGCGCAGCGCGTCGCCATCCCGCTGGCGCAGGGCGCGGAGTCACTCAACGTCGCGGTAGCGGCGGGGATCCTGCTCTACGAGGTGACGCGTGGACGTTGACCCGATCTTGCTGGTGGGCGCGGGGCTCCTGGGGCTGTGTTTCGGGAGCTTCCTGAACGTCTGCATCCTGCGCCTCGCCCATGAAGACAAGAAGCAACGCTCCCTGTTCCATCCCCCCTCCACCTGTCCGCGCTGCGGCCGGCGCATCGAGTGGCGCGACAACATCCCGATCGTCTCCTGGCTCCTGCTGCGCGGGCGCTGTCGCGCGTGTGGCCAGCCGATCTCCAAGCAGTACCCGATCATCGAGGCGCTCGTCGCGATCCTCTGGATTGCGGCCCTGCTGGCCTACGGCCCGACCGTCCGGTTCCTCGCGGCGGCGGCGTTAGGCACCATTCTGCTGGGCATCGCGATCACCGACGCCCGCCACTATCTCATCCCGGACGAGTACAACTGGGCGGGCTTGATCATCGGGCTCGGCCTCTCGCTCGCCGGAGGCGTCACCGGGTTCGTGCACGCCGTCCTCGGGGCCTGTACCGGCTTCCTGCTGCTCTACCTGGTCGGCCTGGTAGGAGGGTGGGTGTTCAGGGAAGAGGCCATGGGCGGCGGCGACATCAAGATGATGGCCATGGTCGGGGCGTTCGTCGGGTGGAAAGGAGTGCTGCTGACCGTGTTCGCCGGGGCGCTGTTCGGCAGCCTGGTGTACGTCCCTCTGCTGCTCCTGCGCAAACGGAAGCGTCACGTTCCGTTCGGGGTATTCCTGGCGATGGGTGCGACAGTCGTGTTCGTCTTCGGTGACGCGATCATCGACTGGTACGTGCGATTCCTGCGAGCGGGGTGAGGGGGAAGGGGAGGGGGGCTCATGGACGATCCGTTAGCCGGGCTGTTCGAATCCGGGGAGGTGCTCGAGCGCGTGGGCGTGAACCTCACGGCTCAGGCCCGTCGCGGCGATCTGGAGCCGGTGCGCTGTCGCGACGCGGAGATCTCGCGCGTCGTGGACATTCTCCTCCGGCAGAGCAAGAACAATCCCGCCTTGATCGGCAAGGCCGGCGTGGGCAAGACGGCGATCATCGAAGGGCTGGCCCAACGCGTCGCCGAAGGGGCGGTTCCGCCGGCGCTCAAGGACGTTCGTGTCGTGGCCCTCGACCACGTGGCCCTGCTCGCGGGCACCTCCTTCCGCGGCCAGTATGAGGAGCGCATCCGCAAGCTGGTCCGCGAGCTCTCCGCGGACCCCGATTTGATCCTCTTCGTGGACGAGCTCCATAACCTGATCGGCCAGGGGACGGCGCTCGGCGCCGCCATGGACGCCGCGAACATGCTCAAGCCCGCGCTCGTACGGGGCGACATCCGGATCATCGGCGCCACGACCGGTGGCGAGTACGACAAGTGGATCCGGGGCGACCCGGCGCTGGAGCGCCGCTTTCAGCCGGTGATGGTCGAGGAGCTCGACGCCATCCAGACGTGGGAGGTGCTCGTCGCCCGACGCCCACGGCTCGAGCGGCACCACGCGGTCGCCATTACCGACGACGCGCTCAAGGCCGCCATCGTCCTCACCGACCGATTCGTGCCCGAGCGCGCCCGGCCGGACAAGGCGATCGACGTTCTGGACGAGGCGTGCGCCCACGCGCAGGCCACGGCCCACGTCTCGCCAGAGCTCGATCGGCTGATCCGCGAGCGGCGCAAGGTGGACGCCATGATCCGGCGGGGGTACACGCACGAGCGTCCGCAACAGGAGCCGGCGGAGGACCTGGTCGCGGAGATTTTCCCGATGCTCGAGCGGATCGGGGCGGAAATTGAGAAGATGCTAGGTGGGGGAGGACGGGGGAGGACGGTGGAGGATCGTGGGAGTCGCTCCGTGCAGTCACCTCCACCGACTTCCACAGACATCCACCGTCCTCCACCAACCCTCTCGGATCGCCATGCCGAGCTGGATCGACTGCTGCGCGAGGAACTCGAGCACCAAGGAATCGTCGTCACAGGCCAGGATATCGCCCGCGTCGTGGGCTCTGCCGTCGGGAAGGGGATCGAGTGGCAGGCTTGAGCCGGGGACGGGACTGGCTCACGACCGCGGTGGTGGTCGCAGCCGTCGCCGGTGGCAGCGCGGGTTGCGAGCAGCGCGCGCGGGACGTGCAGAACGAGGCCGAGCTGAAGCAGGCGGTTGAGCAGATGATGCCGGCCGTCGAGCGGGCCATGGGACTGCGGTTCCGGCAGCATCCCGTCGTGCTGCGCCGCAGCCGCGCGCAGGTGCGCGACTACGTCATCCACAAGTTCGACGACGACCTTCCACCGGCCGAGCTGGCGGGAGCGCAAACCGCCTACCGGCTGTTCGGCCTCATCCCGGATTCGCTGGATCTCCGTCGCAGCATGATCGATCTCCTGACGGAGCAGGTGGCGGGGTACTTCGATCCCGACTCGAACGCGTTGTTCATCCCGGCCGACATCGATCCCAGCCAGGCACGGCTGGTGATCTCTCATGAGCTCGTGCACGCCTTGCAGCACCAGTATCTGAACCTCGATTCGCTCGTCGAGCTGAAGCGACAGAACGACCGCCGCACCGCCGCGCAGGCGATCCTCGAGGGGCAGGCGACGCTCGCCCAGGTCCTCGTGCTCATGCCGGAGCAGAAGATCGAAAGCCTGCCCAACCTGTGGAACCTGCGCACCGCGCTCGGCGGGGCACAGCAGGAGATGAAGGTGTTCGCCAACGCGCCGCTGTGGCTGCGCGAGAGTCTCATTTTCCCCTACCTGGGCGGCGCCGAGTTCGTGCGGTGGTTCGACCGCGAGTATCCCGGCAAGCAACCCTTCGGCGCGCTGATGCCGATATCCACCGAGCAGATCCTCCACCCCGCGCGCTATGCCGCGGGTGACCGCCCGGACCGCATCGTGTTCGAATCCGTGGCCCGCCCCTCCGGCGCGGTGCGTTACGAGGACGACCTGGGTGAGTTCGAGATCCGACTCCTGTTCGAGCAGCATCTCGGGGACGACAGCGCGGCGGCGCGGTTGGCGGAGGGGTGGGACGGCGACCGTTACCTGGTGCTCCGTACAGGGGCCCGTACCGGGGCGGATGTCCTCGTCTGGTACGTCCTGTGGGACGATAGGGCGGCCGCCACACGATTTGCGAAGGGGCTGGGACGAGCCTGGGCCAAGCGGCGGGCCGGCGGCCACGGGCTCCGCCGCTCCGAGATCAAGCAACTGCTCGTGAGCGGTGTGCCGGTGGTACGCCTCGTCGACGCGCCGCCGCGCTGGGTAGGCTGGAAGCACGTGCCGGCCATCCGGATCACACGCGCGGGACGATAGTCGGCCCCACTTGGATTCCGACAATTCGCTAACTAGTTTTGTGGGCTTATGTTTACGGGCCTTGCGGAGCAGCTCGCGCCGTCTTGAGACGGGTCACGGGCCGGGGCGTGCTGTCCGCGCAGGATGTGACCGACGCGCTGGGCGAGATCCGTCGCCACCTGCTGGACGCCGACGTCAGCGTGGAAGTGGTCGAAGGGTTTGTGGAGCGGGTGCGCGAGCGGGCGGTCGGCGCGATCGCGCTCAAAGCGGTGAGCCCGGGCCAGCAGGTGGTGAAGCTCGTGCGCGACGAGATCGCCGGGCTGTCGATGACGCCGCAGGAGCGGGCCGATCCGTCGATTCTGACCGGATCGCGCCGGCGGCGCATCGCGCAGGGGGCGGGGCGTCCCGTGCAAGAGGTCAATCGACTGCTGGAGCAGTTCCAGCAAATGAAGAAGCTTCTGAAAAGAACCTAGGAGCATTATGGCAACTCGTATTCGGCTGCGGCGTGAGGGGCGCAAGGGTCAGAGCTATTTCCGGATTGTGGTCGCCGACTCGCGCTCGCCTCGCGACGGACGGTTCGTCGCGATGCTCGGCCACTACAACCCGCGCACGAATCCCGCGGACATCCACGTGAACGCGGAGCAGGCGCGGGCCTGGCTGGACAAGGGCGCGCTCCCGACCGACACAGTGCGCTCGTTGTTCAAGCGGGCGGGAGTTCTCGGCAAACGGCCCGCCTAGTCGGGCGGCTGCGGAAGCCGCACGGGCAGCAAGGAGAGGTGGCGGTGTATCCGCTCGTGGAGAACCCGGGCGCGGTGTTCGCGCCCAAAGCCCGGGTGCTCGTGGTGAACGAGGACCGGGAAGTGGTGGCGGGACCGCTGATCGTGGCGCGGCGCCGCGCGTATCATCGGGAATGGCTCTTGTCGTTCGTCGGGGTGACTTCACGCGCGGTGGTCGAGCCGTGGCGGAATCACTTCGTCGCCGTGGATGAGGCGGGGGCGGGGGCGGGGGCCGATGCTGACGATTAACGTCGTGACGCTGTTCCCGGAGGTGTTCGAGGCGCCGCTCCGGACCAGCATTCTCGGTCGGGCGGCCGAGCGAGGACTGGTGCGCTATCGGGTGGTGCAGCTGCGCGAGTACACGCACGACCGGCACAAGACGGTGGACGATACGCCCTACGGTGGCGGGGCGGGGATGGTGCTCAAGCCCGAACCTTTCTTCGAGGCGGTGGAGGATCTGCGGGCGGGACCACCCATCGTGCTGTTGTCGGCGCGGGGCCGGGCGTTCACCCATCGCGACGCCGTGCGATTTTCCGTGGGTAAGGAGCTGACGCTGCTCTGCGGACACTACAAGGACGTGGATCAGCGTGTGGCGGACGGCCTGGGGGCCGAAGAGGTGTCGCTCGGGGACTTCGTGCTGTCGGGTGGCGAGCCGGCGGCGCTGTGCGTGCTGGACGCGGTAGTGCGGCTGGTTCCGGGAGCCCTGGGCGATCACGAGTCCGCGGCGACGGACTCCCATTACGACGGGTTGCTCGCGGCGCCGAGCTACACACGGCCGCCAAGCTATCGCGGAATGGATGTCCCGGCCGTATTGTTGAGCGGCGATCATGAGCAGATCGCGCGCTGGCGGGAGGCGGAAGCGGAGCGGCTGACACGGGAGCGACGGCCCGATCTGTGGGAAAAACTGGACGGTTAGACGGATAGAGGACACGGCCATGGAAAGATTACGAGCGGTCGAGCGCGAGGGGCTCAAGACCAACATCCCGGCGTTCGCTCCAGGCGACACCGTGCGCGTGATGGTGCGCGTGCGTGAGGGTGACAAAGAGCGGCTCCAGGCGTTCGAGGGTGTGTGCATCGGCCGTCGCGGCGGCGGGATCAACGAGACGTTCACCGTCCGGAAGATCTCGGCGGGCGTGGGCGTCGAGCGGATCTTTCCGCTGCATTCGCCGTCCATCGCGGAGATCGAGATGGTGCGGAAGGGGCGGGTGCGCCGCGCCAAGCTGTATTTCCTGCGGCGGCTGGCCGGCAAAGCGGCCCGGATCCGTGAGAAGCGCGGTGTAACGGTTCCCGAGACGGCGGAGAAGCAAGAGGCGTGAGAGGCCCCCGCCCCACGCTCGAGCGCGAGATCGCGTTCTGGCAAGCGGGGGGCGGACTCGTCGCCGGTGTCGACGAAGCAGGCCGCGGTCCCCTGGCCGGTCCAGTGGTGGCCGCGGCCGTCGTCTTCCCACCCTACTGTAAGGTGATCCGCGGATTGCGGGACTCGAAGCTGCTCCCACCCGCGAAGCGGAGCCGGCTCGCCCTGGTGGTGCGAGCCCGGGCGCTCGCGATCGGGGTCGGCGCGGCGAGCGTGCGCGAGATCGACCGGCTCAACATCCGCCGCGCGAGCATCCTCGCCATGCGACGCGCGATCGCCCGGCTTGCCTGCCGCCCGGACGTCGTGCTGGTGGACGGGTTACCCTGTCCCGAGTTGGGCCGTCAGCACGAGGCGATCATCGACGGCGACGCGCACTGCCATTCCATCGCGGCCGCCTCGGTGATCGCGAAGACGGTGCGCGACCGGCTGATGGAGCTCCTGAGCGGACACCACCCGGGCTACTCCTGGGCGAGCAACAAGGGGTACGCAACGCCCGAGCACCTCGCCGCGCTCGGCGCTTTCGGCTTCACTCCCCATCACCGCAAGAGTTTCGCCCCCGTCGTGCAACTCGAGCTGATGGGGGCGGCAATCGGCGGCATCGGGCGGCAGTAGGCGGCAGCGTTGCCGCCCGTTACCGCCTTGTGCCGCCCGTTGCCGCCCTCTTTAAACCGCTTCGAAATTCCGTCAAGGGCCGTGTATTGAGAATATCTCCGGCCTCGAGTCCGGCGCGTCGTGCCAGATCCACCGCATACCTCATGAACGGCAGATTGCCGGGCTGGTGACTGTCCGTGGACAGCACGAAACGCGCGCCCTGCTTCTTGGCCGCGGCGGCCAGCGTGTCCGGCAGATCCATGCGCTCGGGGTGCCCATCGAGCTCGAGCGCGCACCCATGGGCGACGCAGGCACGCACGACGGCATCGAAGTCGAACCGGTAGGACTCGCGCTTGCCGAGCATGCGTCCGGTGGGGTGGCCGATCGTGTCCACCCACGGATGCTCGGCCGCCCCGACCAGCCGCCTGGTCAACTCCTTCTCCGTCTGGTTGAGGCCGTAGTGTACGGTCGCCACGACGTAGTCCGCTTCCGCCAGCACGTCGTCGGGGAGGTCGAGCTTCCCGTTCTCGAGGATGTCGAGCTCGATGCTCTTCAGGATCGTGAAGCCGCGACTGGTGGCGTTCCACTCGTCGATGGTCTTCCACTGCTCGCGGAGCCGCTTGGCGTCGAAGCCCAACGCCATCGTGACCCGTTTCGAGTGATCGGTAATCGCGATGTACTGGTACCCGAGGGCGCGGGCGGCGTGGGCCATCTCGTCGATGGTGCCCTTGCCGTCGGTGGCCGAGGTATGCATCTGGAGATCGCCACGGATGTCCGTCAGCTCGACGAGGCGCGGGAGGCGATGCTCGCGGGCGAGCGTGATCTCCCCGCGCGCTTCCCGCAGCTCCGGTGGTATCCAGTCGAGGCCGAGCTTGGCGTAGATCTCTTCCTCCGTCTTCCCCGCAACGCGCCGCGTCCCCTTGAACAGCCCGTATTCGTTGAGCTTGTAGCCGTGCTCCTGGGCGATCTTCCGCAGCTCGACGTTGTGGGCCTTGGAGCCGGTGAAGTACTGCAGTGCGGCGCCGTAGGCGGCGGGCTCGACCGCGCGCAGGTCTACCTGTAGGCCGCTGCGGAACTTCACCGTGGAGCGCGTCTCGCCCTGGGACACGATTTCCCGCACTTCGCCGTAGCGAACGAACCGGTCCATCACGGCGGCGCTCGCATCGGACGTCACAAGGATGTCCAGGTCGCCGATCGTTTCGCGCCGGCGGCGATAGCTCCCCGCGACCTCGATCTGCCGGACGTTGCCGCCCGCGTTCAGATATCCGACGATGGCGAGCGCCTGCGTCTCGGCCTCGTTCAGGAGCATGCGCCGCTCGGTCACCTCCGCCTGGCCGAGGCCGGCGCGCATCTTCTCCTCCATCTTGGGCCCGAAGCCTTTGAGCTTCTGCACCTTGCCGGCGTCGAGCGCCTTGGCCAGGTCGGCGGCCGATTTCACCTTGAGCTTCTGGTAGAGGATCTTGACGCGCTTGGGACCGAGGCCGGGAATGCGCAGCAGATCGAGCAATCCGGCCGGCAGCTTCGCCGCCAGCTGTTTCCGAAGCGGCAGCTCGCCGGTCGTGACGATGTCGCCGATCTTCTCGGCCAGATCTTCGCCGATGCCGGGGATCTCGGTCAGGTCTTTGGTCGCCGCGCGCACCAGCTCGGCGATCGGCTCCGGAAAATCGCGTATGGTGCGGGCCGCGTTGCGGTACGCGCGCACCCGGAACGGGTTCGCGTTTTGGATCTCGAGGAGATCCGCCACTTCGTCGAACAGGCGGGCGATGTCGGGGTTCTGCATGGCGGCAATGGGCGGTAATGGACGGCAGCGGGCGGCAGCGGTCAAGCGGTGATGCCTGCTGCCGCCCCTTGCCGCCTCTTGCCGCCCTGTCGTTCCGGTGCTAATTCAACCCCGCCCTTTGCGCACCTCTCCCTCCGGAGGCGGTGGACCATGATGTGCGGTACGCGTCTTCTGGCGCGCCTCCCTGTCGTTCTGGTCGGCGCGGCCCTGGTCCTGTTTCGATTCCCGTCGTCGCTCAGCGCCCAGTCGCAGGCCACCACCGGCATCATCCGCGGCGTCGTCGTCGACCCGAACGGTGCGCCCGTCAACGCCGCGTCGGTGACGGTCCGGGACGTCCAGACGAACTTCACACGGACACTCGCGACCGATGATAAGGGCGTCTTCGTCGCCTCGCTGCTGCCGTTGGGCACCTACGATGTCGTCGCGAAAGGGGTGGGCTTCAGCCAGGCAACCCGCACCGGCATTCCGGTTCGAGTGGGGGAAACGGTTGACCTCAAGCTGGCGCTCGCGGCGGTCGAGCTTGCGCCGGTCGTCGTTGAGGGCAGGCAGAGCGTAGTGGAGGCGTCAAAAGTTGCGACCTCCGACCGGTTGCCGGCCGAGGCGGTGACAAACCTCCCGAACAACGGACGGAATTTTCTCAACCTAACGCTGCTCACGCCGAACGTAGCCATCGTGCAGGGGCCGGACGGCGACGAGCTGACCGTGGCAGGCCAACGCGGGATCCACAACAACGTGTCGGTGGACGGGGCGGACTTTAACAACCCGTTCTTCGGCGAGCAGCGGGGCGGCCAGCGTCCGCCGTTTACGTTCAACCTCGACGCCGTGCAAGAGATTGTGGTGACCTCGAGCGGTGCCACCGCGGAGTTCGGCCGGTCTTCGAGCGGTTTCGTCAACGTGATTACGAAGTCCGGCACCAATCAGCTCAAGGGCACGCTGCATTACTTCGGCAAGTACGACTGGCTGTCGGCGGATCTGGCGCACGGTACGCAGACGCTCGCCCCGGATTTCCGGCAGCATCAGTTCGGGTTCACGCTGGGTGGGCCGCTCAAGAAGGACAAGGCGTTCTTCTTCGTCGCCTACGACCAGCAGGTCTACGACGACGTCAAACAGAAGACGCGACCCTCGAGCACCGCCTTCGACTCGCTCGTCAGCTTCACGGACACAGCGTTCAGCGGCGCCCTGCGGGGCGACTTCGGGTCCGTCGCCCGCACGAATGACGCCCGCGCCGCGCTCGCAAAAATCGATTGGCGTCTGTCCGACAAGACCAACTTTTCGCTCAAGTACAACTACACGTGGTCACAGCAGCAGAACGGCACGTTCGACGTGGACACCTGGGGACGAAGCGCCAACGGGTTGGAGAAGGACTGGTCGAACGCCGTGAACGGCAGTCTCGTCTCGTATCTGTCCTCGCGGGTTTCGAACGAGCTCCGCTTCCAGTGGTCTCGGGAAGACCGGCCCCGCCCGTATGATGGGCCCATCAACCCGGCGACGGGCAGGCCGTTCCCCGATACCGGTATGGATTTCGGCAACGCGTTCCGGTTCGGAATGCCGTTCTTTCTTCCGATCCAAGATCATGATACCCGCCTGCAGGCGCTCGACAACATCTCGTTCGTCAAGGGCAACCACTTTTTCAAGGCCGGCGCCGAGTGGAACCGAACCGAGACGGATCAGACGTTCATCGGTTTTGCGAATGGGCGTTACATCTTCAGTAGCGTGATGTCCTTCATCAACTTCGTCGAGAACGGTTCGGGCGGCCCGCTGCTCTACCTGCAACAGGCCGGTGTGGGGGGGCTCTCGGTTGAACAGGCGGGAACGCAGGCGATCGTGCAGAACGAGCTGGCCTTGTTCCTGGAGGATACCTGGAAGCCTTCTCCCAAGCTGACGGTCGATTACGGGCTTCGGTGGGAAGCGCAAATCGAGCCGGACCCGATCACGCCGCCCAGTCAAGTGTTCTTCGCACCGTTCATCGGAATGACTAAGACGACGGCTGCGGGACCGCAGGTCTTCCCATCGGACGGCAACATTCCGTCTGACTGGAAAATGTTCCAGCCTCGCTTTGGTTTCTCGTATGACCCCGACGCCTCGGGGAAACAAGTGATCCGGGGGAGCGCGGGGATCTATTACGCACGCATCCCGGGCTTGAACCTCGCCAGCGTCCGGAGCACCAACGGCTCGATCGGACAGACGCTCACGGGGCCGGTTCCGCCCTATGGTCAGTTGATCTCGTCCGCGGGCCCGCCCAATCACCCCGATGTCTATGTCTACGACAAGAACTTCGAGAACCCGCGTACGATCAGCGCGACGATCGCATACGAGCGGCAGTTGGCGAGTGACCTCGCGGCGTCGATCAGCTACACGCATGCGAGCACCGACCACTTGACCAGGTTCTTCAACAGCAACGACGCAGTGTTCGGCAGTCCGTGGAGCACCGGGCTGCCCGATGCGGCAGGCGGGTCGACGAACGGCATCGGCACGCTGTGGACGGAGAAGAGCAACGCGAAGTCGCGTTACAACGGCATAACCGTAGGGATCAAACGGTTGCTCGATCCCAACTTCCAGTTCGAGTTGAACTACACGTTGGGGTTCGACAAGTCGGACGACGACAACGAGCGCGACCCATTTACGCTGCGCTACGCCGCCGCGAACAACCTGGCGCCGGAGTACAACTGGAGCGACCGCGACCAGCGCCATCGCTTCAACGGTTGGGTATTGGTGAGGCTGCCCGGCGACATCCGGTTCGACAACCGGGTCAGCTACTACTCGGCCCAGCCGACGTCCGCCAGCTGTGGGCCGACAGCCGCCAATCCATTTGCGCCCCCGGCGGGGGCACGGGCGTCGGGTCCCCAAGACCGCGTCTGCGCCGACGGTTCAATCTTGCTGCGCAACACGCTGCGCAAGGATAACGCCTACTTCTCGTGGGACATCAGCCTCGCGAAGACGCTCGAGGTCGGCGGCCGGAACCAGGCGGAGCTCATCATCCAGGTGTTCAACCTCCTCAACCGCGACAACTTCCGGGATCCGTCGTACGGGAACCTGCTGTTCAACTTCGACGGAACGATTCGCTCGGGCTTAGGCGACCCGCGGCAGTTGCAGGCGGGAGTGAGGTGGATCTTCTAAGAAGCAGGTTCTGAAGGTTGGTGGAGGTTGGTGGAGGATGGTGGAGGTCAAAAACCTCCACCATCCTCCACCATCCTCCATAACCTCCACCGTCCTACGTCACGGTTATCTGTTTCGCCATCCCATGCACGATGTGCGGCTTCCCGTCCTTCGCGTCGGGCCAGAAGCACAACAACAGGTAATTGCCGGGTGCGAACGTCGTCGTGAACTGCGCGTGCCCCCCGGCGTCGAGTGCCGCGACACCGCCCAGCCACTTGCCGGTGGGCAACGGACCCTTCTCTCCGCCTTTTTCCCACGCCATGAAGTCCTGCAGCGTCTTTCCGGGCGGCAACGCCGTGATCACGATCTCGTGCGGCTGAGCGCCGGCATTCTCCACGCGCACGGTGTGCGTGCCCGCCGTCAACGGCTCTGAAAATGCGAAGTCGTAATCGGTGAGCTTGATCGAGAGACCGGCCGCCGGCTCCGTCGCCGCCGGGGCCTGCGCAGCGGCGACCACCATCGGGTGCATCATTCCCTTCATGATGTGCGGCGTCCCATCCGGACTCGGGATCCAGCAGACGAACACGTAAGTGCCGGGTTCGAGCGTCTGGGTCGCCGTCCCGGTGTCCCCCGGGGTGACGGCGTTCGGGCCGCCCGCAAACGAGATCCAGGGTGGCGGAGGGGCGTGGCTCTGCATCGCCGCCTGCAGCCCAGACTGGAAATCAGCGACGGTCTTGCCGTCCTTCAATCGAATGAGGGATGCGTGATGCAGCTCCTTCCCCTGATTGACCAGCCGCAGCGTCGTGAGCCCGGCGGGGACCGTTTCGGGGACGGCGAAGGCGTAGTCCGCGGCGGTGATCGTCACGACGTTCGGTCCCGCCGCCTTTGGGGCCGGTTTGGCGCAGGCGGCGGTGCCGAGCACGAGCCCGGCGACGAAGAATCGACGGTGTGGCATCGTTGACCCGTCCTCTCTTGTGGTGTCGGAATCCGTGGCTCAGCGACGCTGGAGCAGCACGATTCCCGAAAATCGACGCCCTTCTTCGCGCTTGGCTTTGGACATGAACCGTCCGATCAGGTTCCAGAACCACGCGCCCCGCATGGTCCGTTTCAGACGGATGGATTCCTCCCACGTGGAGCGGAACTCCGCTTCCCGCCAACCGTGTGGCTCGAAGAAGCGCGTCCCCTCTGCCGGGGCGAAGCGAAACGGCGCGTTGCCGGCGGCGAGGATCGGGCCCCAGGACTTCTCGATCATCTTGAGCAGTCCGGGCGACCCGAGGTCGATGAGCCACCACCGGAAGGACGATGGCGCGGCGAGGTCGGCGGCGAGGGTCGCCACCTGCTCCGGGGTGAGGTAAATGAGCAGGCCTTCGCTCACCACCAGCATCTGCCGAGCCCCGCCACCGACTCGGGCGAACAGCGCCCGGCGGCGGTCCTGGTCGGTGAGGTCGATCCCCACGTGCTCGAGCGTGCTCATGGGACGCTCACCCGCGAGCTGCTCCTTCTTGTACGCGATGACGTCGGGGAAATCGACCTCGATCCACCGGAGGGACGGCGCCAGGGGCAAGCGGTACGGTCGCGTGTCCAATCCGGCGGCGAGGTTCAGCACCGTATCGACACCATCCCGCTTGATCGCCCGCAGGATCAACTCGTCCATGACCGCGGTGCGAACGATCATCGGCCACGCGAACGCCTTCCCTTTGGGCATGCCGGCGAGCACCTGCTCGCCGCGCGTTCCCGCCAGGCGACGCGCGTAGGGATCGTGAAACAGCGCGTCCGGTCGCTCCGACTCCATCGCGCGGTACAACGCCACCCAGCGCGCCGTGTCGGAGACGTGCTCGATCGTTGCAGGTGAGTCGCTCAGGTAAATCCTCGTGCAAAGAGATCGCGCGCGGGCAAAGCTACCTGTTTCAGTGGGCCACGTCGAGCGCCGCCCGATCCTGGACGGACCCGGGCCTCAGCAGCTCCCATTGCATCACGATCCACGCGACCAGTGCCGGGATCCCTCTGATCCGGTACGGGACCAGGATGTCTTGCTTGAACGAGCGGGGGAAAATGTCCACATCCACCGCCACCATCACGAGCAGCGTCAGGGCCAGCACCGCGGTCCGCACCTGGCTCGGCGATGCGCTCATGTACCAGATGACGATTCCCGTGTACGCCACGATGAACGTGGGCGGCTCGGACGCGTGATTGAACAGCACGACGTACACGAGGAGCGAGCAGAGGAACAACCGACGGAAGTCGGCACTCGTGCGCCGCTCCCACCGCACCGCGAGGGGCAACAGCAGCAGTATCGTGCCCGCGAGCTGCACCGGCCAGTTGGGCCAGTCCACGCCGAGCCAGGCGTGGAAGTAGTAGAGGATCGAATCGCCGCGTCGCAGCGCTTCCATTGCCTCGAGGCCGCGCCATGAGTGGTATTGCGCGACCAGCGTGTCCAGCGACGTGACGAGCAGCGGGAGCGCCGCGGTGACGGCGAGTGCGGCGACGAAGATGGCGGCGAAGCGCCCGCGTCGGGGATAAAACGCCGCGAGGGAGAGGCCCGCGATCGGGAATACCTTCACCGCGGCGCCGAGCGTGATGCTGGCGGCGGCGCCGGTTTGCCGGTCGCGCTCGAACGCGAGGAAGGCGAGGATCATGAGAGCGGCCACGAGCGCGTTGCTCTGGCCGTACTGCAGCGTGAGCAGGACGTCCAGGAACAGCAACAAGAGAGCGACCGTCGCCGGCCGCCCGGGAAGCAGGCGGTTGATCGCGTACCACAGGAGCAGCGCGTTGAGGAGCGTCCAGCACAAGAACGAGAGGACAAAGGGCAGGTAGGCGAACGGCGCAAACAGAACTGCAAACGTCGGGCTGTACTTGTAGAGGTCGCCATACTGCTCCGGGTGGGCGACGTAGAGGTCCTGCCCGGCGATCAGGTTGAACGTCGCGGCGCGAAAGATCCGGAGGTTATTCGAGTGGCCGAAGACCGCCTGCTGTAAGGTGACCAGCACGGCGCTACCGACGTACAGCGCGAGCACGATGCGGTTCGGCCGTGCCTCGAGCGGAGACAAGGTGACCTTGGGAATTGTCGACTAACGATAACCCCGGCGCGAATGCGCCGGCCCTACTCAGGAAGCCTTCGGTTGACGGAGCCGCGACAGGCGGGCGGCGGTGCAGAGCCTGGTGAGGTGCGTCAGCCAACCGGAGACCGAACCGCGCGTGTCGAGGAATCCGGTGGCGGTGTGGCGGGCTTGCTCGAAGGCATCGGCGACCGCGGCTTCGACAGTCTCGGGGTCGGGCAGCGCCGCGTAGGCGGTGGCGTACACAGTGCTGCGAAAGCGCGCGAGCAGCTCTCGGAACGCGCCTTGGTCGCCGAGCGACATGCGCCGCACGAGCGTGCGGTCGGAGGCCCGGTCAGGGCGGGGGCGAGTGCGATCTAGGGCGGGCGTCATCCGTTCTAAAGAGCCTCACGAGCGGCGGTACGTAACGGCGGCATGTGCCCGCTTGTGGAAGCCCAAACGCACGGCGAAGTTACGTGTCCGACCCGGTAGCTCAGTTGGTAGAGCAACGGACTTTTAATCCGTAGGCCGCGGGTTCGATCCCCGCCCGGGTCATGGAGTTACGGAAACCGCTGTGTCAAAAGTGTGTCAATCCGAATGGACGGCGGCGAATCCTCGAAGCGAACGGGCTCCCACTCCCACGGGGGTGGATCGATCGATGAAGAAGAATGTGCTAAAGTGCGATCGTTGCGGGGCAACCATCGCGGCTTCGTAGCTACCGGAGTCGAGGCGCGATCTAGCGACCGCGCCCCCTTCGATCTCCAAACTCGTCGTTACGGCCGTTGGCCAGCCCGCGTGTACAGCTCGGCGTGCAGGAATCGGCGTAGCTCAGGGAAATGCACGGTCGCCTCGCTCCAAGACTTGTGGAACACCGCCTGCGAGGCGGCGTCGAGTTCCTGTTGGAAGGTGCCCTCTGATGACGGTGATGCGACCTCCACAATGGCGATGTTCGTGTACTCCGCGGAACCAGCAGCCTTGGTGAGCAACAAATACGACACCATCGCTTTCCGCTTGACCAACTCGTCAAACACGGGGGTCACGACGTTGACGAGCGCCGAATCGTATGCCTTCTCTTCGCCAGGCCGGACCTGATAGTAATTGACGTGATAGAAGTGGCCGGATCTCGCCTGACCGACCAGTGGCGCGGCGAGCGCAAGGAGGCCGACCATAATAGGAACCGCGCGTCGCATGGGGCGCCTCTGAAAGAGGGGGGCGGCTAACCTAAGTGGCGTTCCGGACGGCGGCAAGCCGACCGGGGGTGATTGCGATGACGTGCTCGTTCGCGCGGCGATGGTGCCGTATTCGATGGGTGCTCTTAATCCGTAGGCCGCGGGTTCGATCCCCGCCCGGGTCACTAGGTTAGACACTCTCCCGTGACTCTCCAGTGACAACCACGGTCGTAGCGACCGTCAATGAGTGAACGCTAAGGATTTGAGCCGTCCCTCCGTCTACCTGCTCGCAGCTTGTGGTTTTGCCACAGTCGCCGCGGCAGCGCAGGCTCCGGTCCCTGCGTGCGACCCCACTGCGCCCCCCGCCGAGGTCCGCCAAGCACCCTACATTCTCTACGGCGAAGTGCTCGTCGCGCGTGGCGCGGCGCAACCCATTCGAACGTATGCTGCGCTGCTGCTCCGAGCGCTGGCGTATCGATTGAGGCTCCCGAGTCCGCTGACGCTCACGGTCTGGGGAAACCCCAGCACTCCCATGGGAGACTCCCTGCAGCCGGGTGGGGCTGTTTGGATTCACCCTGACTTGCCGCTCGGCGCCTACCTCGTCATCAACAGGGCCGGTACGTTGCGGCGGCTGGTGCTGGCCCAAACGACGCAGGTCCCGGAGATCGATTCGGCTCTGGTCGCCCCACTCGAGGCTTCGGTGGACACGACGTTGCTGCCGGTACAGCTCCTGGCCGGGTCGCGCGACAGCATCGTCCTGTACTTCGCCACGAGCATCCGAAGCGACTCGAGTCGCGGTCTCGCCGGCCTGGACTCCGGCGCGGTTATTCAACCCCTTTCGCGCGTGCTATTGCCGCACGTGCGACTGCAAAAAGGACCGCGACCTCTGCGGGAAGGCGATCGCCTCTCCTACCCGAGGCGCGCAGGCCGATCCATACAGGCCGACGGTCAAGTGCACATGCAATTCACCATCGGTGCCGACGGACGGGTCGCGCCCGGCTCACTGCGCATGCGCGACGGATCGTCACCGGAATTCGTCGAAGAGGTCTACGAGGCCTTGGCCGGCATGCAATTCGAGCCTGCCACGAGCGGCGACTGTGCGATTGCGATGGTCGTCGAGCAGGCCTTCACGTCCAGGCACGGCTTCATCATCCGGTAGCGCGACTGCTGCCGCGCCACCGCTGGCGTCACCCCGTCTCCCACCACGCCACGATCCCCTGGTGCCCACACTTTTGGCACGTTGTAACGGCGGGGATGACGTGCCCTCGCAGCAGCACACGTGAGGCACACACGGGACAGACCGCATACCGGCGGCCCAGGTCCGCTCGGGTGCCACGGGCGGGGTTGGGATCATCGTAGGCCCGGTACACGACCGTGAATCGGTCCGGGCGCTTGGCGCGCACTTCCAGCATGTCTTGCGGTACCACCACGCGCTGGCCGGAGACATCGAGCACCGCGCGGCTGTCACCATGGCTCAAGACCGGGTACCACGCCCCGTTTCGTAGCCGGGAATCCGTCTCCTCGTCGCGTTTGGCGGCGAACCAGACCCGGGCCCAGCCGAGCGTCGGTTCCATGGGGTACAGATCGCGATTCGCGTCCCGAGGTGCCGTGATCTGGGTAACATAGGGCCAGGCAAGTTACGGTAGCCGCAGGACCCAAGACCCACGTATATTCGCGTAAGATGCGGTCGCACCGACGCCTAGCCGCACCCTTGGGGGTCCGGATGAGCACATCCCGAGCACGTACCCTGCTTCGAACCAGCGTGACCGCGACCTTCCCCGTCGCGGTCCTCGGCGCCTGCGTCGTGGCCGCGGCCGGTGCCGGGGCGGGCGGTGGCATCTACCTCACCCAGCGCGGCGTCGAATCCGTGGTGCCCGTCAGCGTGGACCGCGCGGCGACCGCCACGACCCGCGCCTTTGACGAGCTCAAGATCCACCAGACAAAATCGGCGACGGAGCAGGAAGCGGACGGGGAAAAGCGGGAAGTGGAAGGCACGGCCGGCGATCGCGAGATCAGTGTCACGATCAAGGCCGAGCAGACCAACTCCTCCCGGGTCCAGGTCGTAGCGAAGAAGAGCGCGGTCACTTGGGACAAAGACTACGCTCGCACCATCCTCGATCGCATCGTCGCCTACTCACGTTAGGGGATCATGCCGCCTACCATCTGGATAGACGGGACGTACTACGGCCGCGGCGACGCCAAGGTCTCGGTCTTCGACCACGGGCTGCTGTACGGCGACGGCGTGTTCGAGGGCATTCGGGTCTACAGTCGACGGGTGTTCCGCCTGGCGCAGCATCTCGACCGCCTGTATGCCTCGGCCAAGGGCGTGTGGCTCGAGATCCCCCTCGCCAAGCCCGCGATGCATCGTCTGGTGGAAGAGGCGGTGGCGAAGAGCGGTCTCGACGACGCGTACATTCGTCTGGTGGTCACGCGCGGGGTCGGGGACCTGGGACTCGACCCGCGCAAATGCCCCAAGCCGTCGATCATCTGTATCGTGGACACGATTCAGCTGTGGTCACCCGAACGGTATGAGAACGGTCTCACCGCGCTCACCGCGGCGACGCCGATCAGCCATCGGGAAAGCCTGTCGCCGCGCATCAAGTCGCTCAACTATCTCGCGCACATTCTGGCGAAGGTCGAGGGCATCGCGGCGGGCGTCGACGAGGTGATCATGCTGGACTCGCAAGGGTACGTCGCCGAGGCGAGCGGGATGAACCTGTTCGCGGTGACGAACGGGACCCTCAAGACCCCGCCCCCTTATGCCGGAGTCCTGCGGGGGGTGACGCGCGACGCGGTGATCGAGCTGGCGCGCGAGGCGACCTTCGGGGTGGAAGAGCTGCCACTCAATCGCTACGATCTGTATAACGCGGACGAAATGTTCCTCACCGGCACCGCAGCCGAGATCGTCGCCGTCACAAAGCTCGACGGCCGGGCGATCGGCACGGGGAAGCCGGGTCCAACCACCCAGCAGCTGGCCAAGCGGTTCAAAGTGCTGGTCACGCGCGGCGACTGACTTAGGGGCCCCCGGGCTCGCCGCGGCCATTAAGCCCAACTATTGACAGGACTTAGGGTTAGCCACATATTCCCGGGCCCTGTTCCCCGAGGTGATCCATGCCATGGAGAGTGATCGCCCACGGCGATCAAGTTTGGCACGTGGATGCCCTCGCTGAACGGCCGGCGAACGCCGAGGCCTGGCAGCTGGTCCTTTCCTTCCGATCGGCGTCTGAGCGCTCCGGCCGGTCGTTCTGGACCTTGTACCCGCTCGAGGCCACGTCGAAGTCCTCGTTGTTCATCCAGGCCGAGCGCATTCCGGATAGGGCCCTGTCGCAGCTCCTCGCCGAGCGGTTGGCGTGAGCCGGCTCGAGCTGCAGGACCTGCGCCGGATCGCAGGAGCGGTCGCCCGGTTGCGCGGCGAGGCGGTCCGCGAGGTCACCGTCCGGTCCGACGTGCGGCAAATGCGGGTCGAGCTCGAGAGCGGTGTGATTCTGGTCGTGTCGGCCGAGCGGGACGCGCAAGGGCGTCCTCGGCTCGAGGTGGACGTCGTCGACCTGCCGCACGACCAGACGTCCCGGCAGCAGATCGAAGTCCGGTTCGACTGAGGGGAGCGGGTAACCGTGACGGCGCCGTTGATGGAGGGGTCACCGGGAGGCGGGGGTGGAGCCGGCGGCGAGCGGCTTCGCTTCAAGGACTTCGAGTTTCAGCGGCTTGCGAGCGGGCGCTGCCGCGCCAAGGTGGTCCTGACGTGGTCCGACGGGCGGCAGTTCACGGGCGAGTCCGACGGGGTGATCTCGCAGGCAGGCGAGCTGCGTTGCTGTGCTGAAGCGACGGTTCGGGCGCTCGAGCGGGTGGTGCAGCCGAAGATGGGCTTCGAGCTGCTGGGCGTCAAAGCCGTGCGGGCGTTCGACGCGATCGTGGTGATCGTCTCACTCTCGGCGCGACAGGAATCACGAGCCTCGCGTCTGGTCGGCGCCTATCTGGCGGAGACCGACCCGCCGCGCGGCGCCGCGCTCGCGGTCCTGAACGCGACGAACCGCATACTGGGGAATTTCTTCGCGACACGATGATCAGGAATGCACGGGTTCGACTGATCGCGCTCGGCGCGGCGCTCGGCGCCGGGCTCGGCGTGGCCTGCGGGGGAAGCCATCCCCCGTCGGGCGCCGTCGTGCCCGTGGCCCACGATTCGGGTGCAGCGCCGTTGGTGCAGCACGCGGACTCCATTGCAATTCTCGCGGCACAGGCAGCGCAGGATTCGGCGGCGGATCAGAAGGTGCTCGACAGTCTCCACGGACCGCGCCTCCGGGCCGACACGGGGACCGGACAGCCCTCGACACCGCCGATCAAGGGGGAGGAGGTAGAGCGCGAGGCGGTCCGGCTCTTCGGCCCGGAGGGGCGGAGCGCCATCGGCGCCGCGCCATCACCGGAGCCGACCTTCGACATCGATGTCTCCAGCTTCGCCACCAACCGGCGGGTGCTCGAGTACCTCGAATTTTTCCAGGTGGACTCGCGGGACCGGTTCGAGATCTGGCTGTCTCGCCTGGGGCGCTATCAGGGCATGATCCGCGAGCGGTTGCGCGCGAAGGGCCTGCCGGCGGACCTGCTCTACCTCACGCTGATCGAAAGCGGACTCTCGAACACGGCGGTGAGCCGGGCGAGGGCGGTCGGCATGTGGCAGTTCATGGCGAGTACGGGGCGCCTGTACGGGCTCACCGTGGATCCCTGGGTGGATGAGCGACGCGACCCCTTCAAGGCGACGGAAGCCGCCGTGAACTACCTCGCCGACCTCCGGCAACGGCTCGGGAGCGTGTACCTCGCCGCCGCGGCGTACAATGCAGGTGTAGGTCGTATCGAGCGCGGCATCGACCGTCTGCCGGGCGAGCCCGACTCGGTGGATGACCGCACGTTCTTCCAGCTCTCCGACCGACGCTACCTCCGCCGCGAGACCCGCGACTACGTCCCCAAGCTCATTGCCGCGTCGCTGATCGCGAAGCAGCCCGAGCGGTACGGCTTCCATGTGGATCCGTTGGCCCCACTCGTGTTCGACGAGATCACCGTACCCGACGCGACCGGCCTCGATGTGATCGCACGCCTCGCGGACACGACCATCGCGACGCTCCTGGAGCTCAACCCGCAGTTCGTGCGGGGCGTGACGCCGCCCAGCCGCAGCGTGGTCGTGCGCGTGCCGCGCGGCCGGGGCACGATCGTGGCGGAACGCTACGACAGCCTGCCGGTGACGTCCCGGATTACGTTCGTCGATCACTACGTGTCCCGCGGGCAGACGCTTTCGGAGATCGCCCAGCGTTATCGGGTGAGCGTCGCCATGATCCAGAGCGCGAACCCCCGGCTGACAGCGCGGGCGTTGCGGGTCGGGGAGCGGATCATTATTCCGATGAGTGGGCGGGTGGTGCCGGCGTCGGCGTGGTCGGTCCCGCCCGAGCCCCGGTACCGTCGCGTGTCGAGCACGGCGGCGAGCAGCGGAAGCCACCGGATCCGGCGTGGAGAAACGGCCAGCACCATCGCGCGACGGTACGGCGTGTCGCTGACCTCCCTGCTCAACTACAATGGCCTGACGATGGGTTCGGTGCTGCGTGCGGGAGACGTCCTGAAGATCCCGGAGAAGTGCAGCGCCACCTGCTAGAGCATCCAGGGGCGCCTGAAGCACGAAGGCGCAGGGCAGAGCCGCCCTGCGCCTTCGTCACCCTACTCGGGGCCGCCGGTCAGGTCTTCCGCCGGTAGCCTTTCATCAGAGCCGCCGCGTAGCCGTTCTGCGGATCCTTCCCTGCGTCGAGCAGCTCCTGCACCTTGCCCGGCCCGCGATTGTACGCGAGCAGCGCCAGCCGTAGCTTCGCGTCCGGGTTGCCCTCGTAGCGCTCGAGCAGATCCCGCAGATAGCGGAAGCCGAGCCGCAGGTTTGTCCCCCGCTCATAGAGCTGGGAGGTCGTCAGGCCCGGCTCGTACAACCGCGCAGTGCTCGGGAGCACCTGCGTGTAGCCGATCGCCCCCACCTTGCTCTTCGCCTTCGGGTTGAAGCCGGACTCGATCTTGACGAGGCGGAACGCAAGGGCCGGGTCCACACCCTCCGCCAGCGCGACGTCGTAGATGGCGGCCGCGAGATCGGCGGCGATGTTGTAGTGCGTCGAATAGTCGATGATCGCGTTAGCGCGCTCCAGCTGGAGCCGTGCGACGGCGAGCTCGCCCCGCGTAGCCTCGAGGGCCTGCTCCAGCGACCGCAACTCCCCGATGAGCGCGGGTGCGGTCAGCGGCGCCGGCTGATCGTCGGCCGTGGCGCGGCGCGCCCAACCGCCAATGCTGCTGACGATCAGGGCACCGAGCAGGATGAGCCCTCCCTGAAGCACCAACTTCTGCGTGGTCGTGCGCATAACCCTCTCTTTGTATGGCCAGGCGGTCCAAGGTGGCACCGCTCCATCAATTTCCAATCAATCCGCCGAGTCGCGCCGCCAATCTCCGTGGGTTCCGCCTGTCTTCTCCAGCAACCGGACCCGGTCGATCTCCATCCCTCGATCCACGGCCTTTACCATGTCGTAGACCGTCAGCAGCGCGACCGACACCGCCGTGAGCGCTTCCATCTCGACGCCAGTGCGTCCGACCGCCTTCGCGGCGGCCCGCACTCGCACTCCCGGCAGCCCCTCATCCAGCGTCGCCTCGACCTCTACATGATCGAGACCGAGCGGATGGCAGAGCGGGATGAGCTCCGCGGTTCGCTTCGCCGCCAGGGTCCCGGCCACCTCGCTCACCGCCAGGACATCTCCCTTGGCGACCTGCTGGTCCGCGACGCTCCGGTATGCCTCCCGCGACATCCGGATCGTGCCCTCCGCCACCGCCGTGCGCACCGTGGCAGGCTTGGCGGCCACGTCCACCATTCGCGCCCTGCCGGCCTCGTCCACATGCGACAGTCTCACGCCGGTTCTCCCCCCGCCAGGTCCGCCGCCAATACGGCTGTCAGAAGCTGCGGGTTCACGTTCCCCTGCGCGAGTCCGCGCGCATCGAGCACGCGCGCAATCGCCGCCACGACCTTTCCGGTCTCCTGTCCCGCCCGCGCCTGCGCTCGCAAGAGCTCGAGCAGGCCGTCCAGCATCCCGGTGAATCCACCCCGCGCCTGGAATGGCTGCTGCGCGAGCGCGAATGCCAGGCGACGCACCGGCCCTCCGTCTACTGCTTGTAGGAACCGCCCTGCGGTCGTCGCATCGGCATCACGCCGGTCCGTCTCCGCAAGGAGCCTGCCGGGGCATCCGTCAACCAGTCCAACTCGTTGCCGGAGCTCAGCTTGGGCGTGAATTCCGAGCTCCTGCTGTGCGAACGCTGCCACGATGCTGTCGGCCAGTCGTGCCATGCGCACTCGCACGACGCGAGACACGATCGTCGGCGGCAGCGCTTCGACGGCAGCGCTGGTGAGCACGAATACCGTTTCCACCGGCGGCTCCTCGAGCGCCTTCAGCAACGCGTTGGCGGCCGCGTCGGATCCCGGCTGCGGCACCAGCCGCTCGGCGTCACCGATCACGAACACCCTTCGCCGCCCCAGGACGGGCCGGTACGCCAGTCGGCGAAGCAACAGACGCACTGCGCCGATGCTGTGAATCGCCAGCCCCGATGCCGGCTCGTACAGCGGCCGCTCGCGTCGCGCTGCCATCTCCTCGGCGAGCGCGTCCTCGACCGCGTCGACCTGACGGTCTTGGTCGGCGCCGCGCTTCGACGGCTCGAGCGGCACGAACCAATGCACGTCGGGGTGCGACAGAGTCAGCACCAGCTTGCAGGGCTGACACTCGCCGCACGGTGGTCCCTTCGCTCGTCCCGGCCCTCCTCCGGGGCTTTGACACACGAGCGCCTGCGCGAGCCACAGAGCCAACCGCTGTTTCCCGACCCCACGCGGCCCTTCGAACAGGAGCGCTTGCGGCAACCGGCCGGAGGCGATGGCGCCTACCAGCCGGTTTCTCGTCCCCTCATGGCCGTACAGGGGGGGTAGTGGCATGGCGGGAATCTACGGGGGGGGCGGAACTCCTGGGTGTGTGGAAAACGCAACACCTTATGGCGCAGAGTGTTACGCCAAGTTTTTGGGGCTTGTGCTCCAGTAAGCTATTGCTGCGTAGCATATTATGACATAGAGTGAGCACACACTCGCTAGATAGTGCCCAATTTTCTTACATTTTCGCCTTCTGTTCGGGTGTACATGGCCACGACATGTCATGAACGTTGGCGTGGCGTCGACGCAACGGACTCACCGGCGACATGCTTCGCGGCGGGGCGCAGTTGGTGCGGCTGGCCGACGACAACAAGTACATCGCCCGCGGCCAGCCGGAAATGCGGGCCCGGGGTCGTGATTTCCTCGTCCCCCCTGGTGACCGAGAGCACTAGCGCGCCGGTCTGAGTGCGCAGGCCGGTCGCGGAGAGCTTTTTTCCCGCGAGGGGCGACTCGGCGGTGAGACGCAGACGCTCGACGGCCATCTGCGGAACGCCGGCGACCGTTCCGAGGTGCAGGCGTCCGGCCCCGTCGCCGCCGCGTAGCGCCTCGTAGTGCGAGGCGCGGATCCGGTCCACCAGGTCGTCGATATCCGAACGCGGCACGTTGTAGTGCGCCAGCACACGCGCGAAGATCTCGATCGACGTTTCGAACTCCTCAGGAATCACGACGTCGGCGCCGAGCCGGGTGAGCTCCGGGATCTCAACGACATAGCGCGTGCGCGCGATGATATAGATCCCGGGGTTGAGGCCGCGCGCGACCCGCACCATTCGCCGCGTGGCCGTGGGGTCGGAGATGGCAACGACGAGCATTCGGGCGCGCTCCACGCCCAGCGCGCGCAGAATCTCCTCACGGGTGGCGTCGCCGTAGAAGGCCGGTTCGCCACGGGCGCGGGCCTGCTGCACCGTCTGGGCGTTGAGCTCGACGATCAGGTACGGGGCCTGAATCGAGCGGAGGGCGGCGGCCAGGTTGCGCCCGTTCAGTCCATATCCGGCGATGATCACGTGGTCGGTGAGCGGCTGATCGGCCGTCGCCATCGCTTCCGACCGGAGCCCTGGCAGAAGGCGACCCAAGGGGACCAGGTGCTCGAGCCGATCGATGATCCCCGGACCGCCCTGGAGCAGAAAGGGTGTCACCAGCATCGTGAGCACCGCGATCGGGAGAAACGTCTGGTACAGCCCTTCCGCGAGCAGCCCGGCACCGCGGCCCTCGCGGGCGAGCACAAAGGAGAACTCGCCGATCTGGGAAACCGAGAGCCCCGCGAGTAGAGCCACGCGGCCCGAATACCCCATGACGGCCGGCCCGACGGCCGCGAGCAGCGTCTTCCCCCCCATCACCAGGGCGACGCCGCCCAGCGCGAGGACAGGGTGCTCGCGCAGGAAGTCCACCTGGACGAGCATCCCGACGGTCACGAAGAACAGGGAGATGAACACGTCCCGGAACGGAAGCAGCTCGGCCATCGCCTGGTGGCCGTAGTCGGACTCCGAGATGACCAGTCCCGCGAGGAACGCGCCCAGCGCGAGCGAAGCCCCGGCCGCCGCCGTCCCGAGGGCGGTGAGCGTCCCGACGAGAATGACGGCGATGAGGAACAGCTCGCGACTTCGCGTCTTGAGGATCTCCGCGAGCGCTCGCGGAACCACGGTCCGTGCCAGCACGAGGACGCCGATGACGACGAGGACCGCCTTGCCGAGCGCGAGCAGCAGGCCGGCGGCGCCACCCGCCGACTGCCCGGCGAGGAATGGCAGGACGAGCATCATCGGAACAACGCAGAGGTCTTGGAAGACGAGCACGCCGGTCGCCAAGCGGCCGTGGGGAGCGTCGATCTCGCCCAGATCTGCGAGGCCCTTGAGGACGATCGCCGTGCTGGAGAGCGCGACGAGAAATCCCACGAGCACGGCCACCGGCCACGGCGCACCGAGGGCGACGGCGAGCCCGCTGCTCAGCGCCGTGGTGAGGATCACCTGTGACCCCCCACCCACCACTACCTGCCGTCCCATCTCGCGCAGCCGGCTGAGCGAGAACTCGATGCCGATCGTGAACAGCAGCAAGATGACGCCCACCTCGGCGAGACTCTCGACCTGGTGCACGTCGGACACGAGGCCGAGCGCATTCGGGCCAAGCACGACACCCGCGACGATGAAGCCGGGCAGGGCCGGCAGCTTGATGCGGTAGAACACCCAGATCACGAGCAGGGAGACCGCGAAGATGATCGCCAGGTCCCGCAGGATGACATAGTGCGTCACGGTGGCTCCCTGTAAGTCATTGATCGCGGCTCGCTTCGAGTGATCGCGTGACCTGGCGCACGCGGCGCCTGTGGGCGTCATAATGGAAAACTGGGTCGCCGTCTGCAAGGTTGGTGCGCTCGAGGCTCCCGGATCGGTTACGCCACACCCCCGGGGAGCATCGTCTTGTCGACCACGACCCCAGAGGCGCGTTGGCGTGAGCACGAACCGGTTCAGGCTGCTGCGGCACGACGCTGCCGTACACGACGCGGAGCTGTCGCGGAGCGAGGCGCAGCTGCGCGCCACGGCGCGGCAACAGGAAGCCGTGGCGCACCTGGGGCAGCAGGCGCTTGCCGGTGCGCCGGTGGACGAGCTCATCGGTGCCGCGGTGGCGTTGGCCTCGCGCGCGCTCGAAGTGGAGTTTGCGAGCGTGCTCGAGCTCCGCCCGGAGAGTCGGACGCTCGTATTGCGCGCGGGGATAGGGTGGCGTCCGGGGAGCGTCGGCCGGACGGTGCTGTCTGCGGACCCGGATTCGCACGCCGGATACGTGCTTCGGTCGACGGGTCAGGTCGTCGTGGAGGATCTGCGGGCGGACGCCCGGTTCGGAAGCGCCCCGCTCCTCACGCAACACGGTGTCGTGTCGAGCCTCAGCGTGATCGTGCAGGGCAAGGATCGCCCGTTCGGGATCTTGGGAGTCCACACCGCGGTCCGCCGCGAGTTCACGGTTCACGATACGCACTTCCTGCAAGCCATCGCGAACGTGCTGGCCACCGCGATCGACCGCGGCCACACGGAAGACGCGCTCCGACGCAGCGAGGAGCATTTCCGCTCGCTGATCGAAAACGCGTCGGACATCGTCACGATCGTCGGAGAGAACGGTGTCTTCCGCTACGCGAGCCCATCGGTGGAGCGGGTGCTGGGTTACCCTCCCCGGGAGCTGCTCGAGCGCAGCGCGTTCGACTTCGTCCATGCAGACGACATCCCGCGGGTTGGGGAAGCGCTGGCGCGGGCGATCCAGCAGCCGGCGACACCGCAGACCGCGCAGTTCCGATTCCGCGCGCAGGACGGCTCGTGGCGCATGCTGGAGGCGGTGGGCCAGGCGCGCGTGGAAGCGAACGGGTTCGCGCAGCTGATTGTGAACGCCCGCGACGTGACCGAGCGGCTGCGGCAGGAGCGCGCGCTCCGGGAGAACAAGGAGCGGCTCCGCACGGTCATCTCGGGCGCCCCACTCGTGCTCTTCGCGCTCGACCGCCACGGCGTGTTCACGATGGTCGAGGGACGGGGGCTGGATGCCCTGGGGCTCCGGCCGGGGCTCCTGGTCGGACGGTCGGCGTTCGAGCTGTATGCCGATTTGCCCCAGGCGCTGGCAGACGTGCGACGGGCGCTCACAGGCGAGACGTTCTCGTCCACGGTGGAAGTGTTTGGCGTGGTGTTCGAGAGCTGGTACACACCGGTGCGGGACGCCGCGGGCGTCGTGGTCGGCGTGATTGGCGTGGGGACGGACATCACCGAGCGCCGCCGCGCCGAGGAAGCGCTGCGCCGCTCGGAGGAAAGCCATCGCGCGCTGGTCCAGCACGCGGCGTACGCGATCTATCGATCCTCCCTCGAGGGACGATTCCTCACCGTCAACCCCGCGCTGGTCAAGATGCTCGGGTACGAGTCCGCGGCGGAGCTGCTCCGCGTGGATCTCGCGTCGGAGGTGTACGTCGACCCCGAGCAGCGGCGACAGATTCTGGCTCGCTTCGATGCGGGGGACATCGTAGAAGGCGTGGAGGTGGCCTGGAAACGCCGGAGCGGCCAGCGCATTCTGGTCAGGCTCTCCGGGCGTGCCGTGCGAAAGGCCGACCGGGCGATCGAGTGCTTCGAAACGATCGCGGAAGACATCACCGATCGGCGTGCGCTGGAAGACCAGCTCCGCCAGTCGCAGAAGATGGAGGCAATCGGCCAGCTCACCGGCGGCATCGCGCACGACTTCAACAACCTGCTGACGATCATCCTCGCCAATTCGCAACTGCTCGCCAAGGCGATCCCGCCCGAGCGCGGGGAGGCGCAGACCGATCTGCGCGACGTCGTGGCGGCCGCCCTGCGGGGGCGCGTCATGGTGCAGGAGCTCCTGGGCTTCGCCCGGCGGACGAGTCTCGATCTCCAGCCCGTACGGCTGGACGAGCTCATCGCCGATCTCATGGGATTCCTGCGCCGCATCCTGCCGGCCGACGTCGAAATCGTGGTTTCCGGCGACGCCGATCTGCCGCAGGTGTGCGCCGACACGCATGCCGCCGAGCAGATCCTGTTCAACCTCGCGACCAACGCGCGCGACGCAATGCCGAGCGGCGGCGTGCTGTACATCGAGACGCGGCGCGTGGAGATCAGCGAGGAGCAACACACGTCCTGGGGGACGCGTCGCGCGGGGGAGCACGTCTGCTTGATGGCGAGCGATACCGGGATCGGGATGGACCGCGACACCCGGACGCACATGTTCGAGCCGTTCTTCACGACCAAGCCCACGGGGAAGGGAACCGGTCTCGGGCTCGCCACGGTGTACGGCCTCGTCAAGCAGCACGGCGGTGGAATCGACGTGGATTCGGAACCGGGGAAGGGAACGCGGTTCCGGATCTACTTCCCAGTGGCCGATGAGCCGGCCGCGCCGGTGCGCGCCGCGGTGCGCGAGCGGGCCGTCCGCGGCGGCCGCGAGACAATCCTCATCGTGGAGGACGACGATCAGCTGCGGCGCTCCGCCAAGCGGATCCTCGAGGACGCGGGGTACCAGGTGGTGACGGCGGCGGACGGCCTCGAGGCGCTGGAAGCCTTACGCCACACGGCCGGCATTCGACTGGTGTTCTCGGATCTGGTGATGCCGCGGCTGGGTGGGCGCGCGCTGTACGATGCGGCGCGCCGGGAAGGCCAGAGCGTTCCGTTCCTGTTCGCAAGCGGCTATTCCGACCCGGACCGGGCCACGAGCCCGGATCCATCGGTGCCCTTGCTCCGCAAGCCGTGGACGGGACCGGACCTGTTGGGAAGGGTGCGGGACATCCTCGACCGGGTGTAAGGGGCCGGGCCTCACCCGCCGTCCAGCACTTCTCTCACTTTCCGCGCCAGCATGTCGGGCACGAAAGGCTTCTGGAGGAACGCCACACCGGCATTCAGCACACCCTGCCGAACCATCGCGTCGTCCGTATAGCCCGACGTGTAGAGCACCTTCATCTCCGGCCGCTGGGGTGCCAGCCGTTCGGCCAGCTCGCGCCCGCTCATGCCAGGCATCACGACGTCGGTGACGAGGAGGTCGATGCCGGCGGCGTGCCGGGCCGAGAGCTCCAGCGCGCTGGGTCCGTCAGAGGCATCGAGCACACGGTAGCCGCACGCCTCGAGGCTCCGCCGGGCGAGCGCGCGTACAGGCGCGGCGTCCTCGACCAGGAGCACGGTCTCGGTGCCGCCCCGCGCCGCCCGGGGCGGAGGCGTGGGAGCCGGCGCTTCGGCGGCTCCCGGCACCCGCGGGAGGTAGACCTTCACCGTCGTGCCGCGCCTAGGCTCGCTGTAGACCCAGATGTAGCCGCCGCTCTGCTTGACGATTCCGTAAACGGTCGCGAGCCCGAGCCCCGTGCCTTTCCCTACTTCCTTGGTGGTGAAGAACGGCTCGAAGAGGTGCGCCTGCGTGGCCTCATCCATGCCCACGCCGGTGTCCGTCACCACGAGGCAGGCGTAGTCGCCCGGCGGAAGGCGGTGACGCCGCTCGAGGTGCTCTTCGTGCAGGGCGAGTCGTGTCGTCTCGATGCTCAAACGGCCCCCCCCCGGCATCGCGTCGCGGGCGTTGACCGCAAGGTTCAAGAGCACCTGCTCCAGCTGCCCCGGGTCGGCATTCACCGCTCCGGCCGTGGGATCGAGTGAGGTGACGAGCTCGACGTCCTCGCCCAGCAACCGGCGCAGCATGCGATCCATGTTGCCTACGACGGCATTGAGCTCGAGCACCTTGGGGGCGAGCACCTGGCGGCGGCTGAACGCGAGCAGCTGCCGCGTGAGCTCCGCCGCGCGCTGGCCGGCGTGCCGGATCTCTTCCGCGTCTTCGCGCCGCGGGTCGCCGGAGGGCATGTTGTTGAGCAGCAGCTGGGTCGAGCCCAGGATGGCCGTGAGCAGGTTGTTGAAGTCATGGGCGATGCCACCCGCCAGCTGCCCGACGGCTTCCATCTTCTGCGACTGGCGCAGCTGCTCCTCCAGCTGGCGCTGGGCGGTGACGTCATGGGCCAGGATCAGGCGCGCGCGGCGGCCGGCGAATTCGAGCGGCCGTGTCACGAGGTCCACCTCGAACAGTTTGCCGTCTTTGGCGCGGTGGCGCACGCCGGTGCGCACCGCCCCTTCGTCCGGGCGGCGACCGAGCTCCTCGTCGAGTCGGGCCTGATCGTCGGGCGAGCGGATGTCCCGGATGGTCCGCTCCAGGAACTCGCGCTCCGAATAGCCGTAGCGGGTAATGGCCGCGTCGTTCACCGCGAGGATGCGCAGCGTCTCGAAGTCGTAGACGAACATCGGCTCCGGGTTCGTCTCGAACAGGAGACGGTATTTTCGCTCGCTCTCGTGCAGCTGCTCCTCGGTCCGCTTGCGCTCGATCGCCATCGCGACCTGCGTGGACACGAACTGCAAGATGTGCTTCTCGGTCTCGCCATAGCGGATGCCTGGGGCGTACGTCTGGGCGACGAGCACGCCGATGGTACGGTCGCCGATCTTGAGCGGCACGCCGACCCAGTCGATGGATGGTGCGCCGATCAGCTCCACCTCTCCTCGGCGCTCGAGCTCCGCTTGCACCTCGGGCGTGACGAGTAACGGCTGGCCCGTGCGCAACACGTACTCGGTGAGCCCTTTCCCGGGACGCTTGGATGGAAAGTCCGCGTCCATCTCGTCGACGTGGTACGGGAAGCTGAGGAGCTCGGTCGCGGGATCGTACAGGGCGATGTAGAAGTTCTTAGCCGGCATCAGCTCACCGACGATCTCGTGGATGGCGGCAAACAGCTCCTGGAGGCTCCGGGCCGACTGGGCGGCCTCGGAGATTCGGTAAGTCGCGAGCTGCACGCGCTCCGCGCGCCTCGTCTCGGTGACGTCCCGGAAGCTCCATACCCGGCCCACGCTTCGGCCGCCGATCCGTTGTGGCTGGGACAGCCGTTCGAAGATACGTCCGTCCTTGAACGTCAGGACGTCAAAGCTCGACGCCTCGGGACGGGCGTACAGCTCACCGATCCTGGCCAGGAATTGCTCGGGCTCGGCCACCTGCTCGACCACGAAGGCGAGGGTTTGCGCGGCGTTCTTCTGCTCGAGGACAGAGTCGGGGATCCGCCACAGCTCCGCGAACTTGCGATTGAAGCTCACGATGCGACCGGCGAGGTCCACCACGAGGATACCGTCGGCCGTGGACTCGAAGGTGGCGTTCAAGAGGGACAGCGTCTCGCGCAAATCCTGCTCGGTGCGCTGGCGCTCCGTGATGTCGCGGTAGGTGACGACGATCGCACTGATGGCCGGATTATCGAGCCGGTTCACCCCGACGGCTTCGAGCCGACGCCACGTTCCGTCTTTGTGCAGGGCGCGCAACTCCGTCTTCACGAGGTGACCGGGCTGCTGCATCAGCTCCCCGAACAGCTCGAGCGCCGCCGCGCGGTCGTCGGGATGAATGAGCTCGAACACGTTTCGGCCCACATTCTCGGTGGAGCGGTAGCCGAGCACAGGCTGCGTCGACTGGCTGGCGTAGAGCACCGTCCCGTCGGGCCCGAGCAGCGTGATCACGTCGCTCGAGTGCTCGACCAGCTGGCGAAAGCGTTGCTCGCTCGCCCGCAGGGCCTCGGCCGCACGGCGCCGCTCGGTGACGTCGCGAGCGACCCATACCACGCGGTCGGGACCGAGCGGCGAAATCGCCGCCGCGAACCATACCTCGTGCCCGCCGATCGGGAGCGCGTATTCGGCGTGGACGGTTTCCCGGCGCTCCAGCGCGGTGCGGATGTGGCGGAGAAACGCCTCCGCGAGTGCCGGCTCGAACACGTCGTGCAGGGTGCGGCCGACCAGCTCGGCGGCGGGCCGGTACAGGAGGGCGGAGTTCGTCGGGGCGACCTTGACGTAGCGACCCGCAACGTCCAGCACGAGAATGACGTCGCTCATCGCGGCGAACAGCGCCTCGAGCTCGGCGGCGGCGTCTGGCTGAGGGCGGACGGGTGGTGTCACGGCTCTCATGTCGGGGACCCAATACTCACCCGGCGCAGGCGGGAAGCAACCGGGCGGCGCGCCCCGTGACGCGGATCACGCCGCCGGCCGTCGCGGCGGCGGCGGCTCGTTCAACACCAGCCAGTACAGGCCCAGCTGGCGCACCGCTTCGACAAACTGCTGGAAGTCGACGGGCTTGCGGATGTAGCTGTTGGCGCCGAGCCCGTAGCCCGAGATCAGATCTCGCTCCTCCCGCGAGGAGGTGAGGATCACGACGGGCAAGAGCCGCGTACGGTCGTCGGCGCGGATGCGCCGCAGCACCTCGAGCCCGTCGACCTTGGGCAGCTTGAGATCGAGGAGGATGACCTCGGGCGCAATCGAGCGACCGGCGTACGCGCCCGTTCCGAAGAGATAGTCGAGCGCCTCGGCACCGTCGTGCGCCACGAGGACCTCGTTCTGGATGTTGTTCTTGACGAGGGCGCGACGCGTCAGCGCCTCGTCGTCGGGATTGTCTTCGACGAGCAGGATCATGCGTTGGGACGGTGCTTTCTGGGTCATGAGAGGGTGAAGTAGAAGGTGGCGCCACGGCCGACGGCCGACTCGGCCCATACGCGACCGCCGTGGCGATGGATGATACGTTGCACCGTCGCGAGCCCCACGCCGGTTCCGGGAAACTCGGTGACACGATGCAGGCGCTGGAACGCACCGAACAGCTTGGACGCATAGGCCATGTCGAAGCCGGCGCCGTTGTCACGCACGTAGTAGGCCCGTTCGCCGTCCGCAGCCACCACGCCGACCTCGATCCGCGCGTCGCTACGTTTGCCGGTGAACTTCCACGCGTTTCCCATGAGATTCTGCAACACCACGCGCAAGAGGCCACGATCGGCGCGCACCGCGACGTCGGGCGTGATGACGATTTCCACGTGGCGCTCGGGGTCGCCGGACGTGAGCTCGGTGGCGAGCTCCCGTGCGAGCTCGCTCAGATCCACTGGTGCGATCGTCATTTCGCTGCGGGTGACACGCGAGAGGTCGAGCAGGTCGTCGATGAGGGTGGCCATGCGCTGAGTGGCCGCGCGCACCCGCTGCAGGTAATCCTGCCCGGCCGCGTCGAGCTGGCCGGCGTAATCCTCAAGCAGGGCTTGGCTGAAGCCGTCGATGCTCCGGAGCGGCGCCCGCAGATCGTGCGACACGGAGTAGGCGAAGGCGTCGAGTTCGACGTTGGCCGCCTCGAGCTGCGCCGTGTGACGTCGCAGGAGCTCGTCGGTGCGCTTGCGCTCGGTCAGGTCACGCGTCACCTTCGCGAAGCCGAACAGCTTGCCATGCTCGTCGCGCACCGCGGTGATCACGACGTCCGCCCAAAAGCGGGACCCGTCCTTGCGCACTCGCCAGTTTTCTTCCTCGAACCGGCCCTCCGCAGCAGCCTTGGAGAGCGCTCGCTCGGGTGCTCCGGCCGTGACGGCTTCCGGCGGATAGAAGCAGGAGAAATGCCGGCCGACGATCTCCTCGGCAGTGTACCCCTTGATATGCTCGGCGCCGCGGTTCCAGCTCATGACCCGACCGGTCGCGTCCAGCATGTAAATCGCGTAATCGCGTACCGTGCCCACGAGCAGACGGAACCGCTCCTCGCTCTCCCGTAAGGCGACCTCCGCACGACGCCGGTCGGTGCTGTCCACCCACGAGCCGAACACCTCGAGCGCCTGGCCCTCGGCGTCCCGAATCAACCGCGCCTCGTCGTGCACCCAGTGATATGTCCCGTCCTTGAAGCGGAAGCGGTACTCGGTGGCGAGTTCTTCCTTCTTGACCAGGGCGCCCATCTCGGCGAGCACGCGAGAGCGATCGTCGGGATGCAGATGGTCGATCCACCAGCTGGTTTGGAGCGCCTCATCGGTGCCGTAGCCGGTGATCCGGGTGACGTTCTCACTGATCCAGCTCGGTGAGAACGTCTCCCCTGCGACCTTATTGGCATAGATCACGGCGGTATTGGAGGCGAGCACCTGCCGGAAGCGCCCCTGCGCGGCCCGCAGCGTCTCCTCGGCGAGCTGACGCCGCCCCAGCTCCCGCTTGACGAGGACGCCCGCGGCAAGCGCGAGGACCAGCGCCAGTAGGGTGCCGCCGAGCACGGCGAGACGCGTCTCGTCGGCCCTCGCCCGCATGGTCGCAGAACGGGCGGCGAGCAGGCGCGTCTCCTCATCCTCCATGCGGGCGACCAGGCCACGGATCTCGTCCACGAACGGCTTGACGCGACCGGTGCTCATGACCCCGGCGGCCCCGGCGATGCGGTGCCGGCGGTGGGCCTCCAGGATCTGACGCAGGAGCTCGATCCGCTGCGGGATTAGCGCTTCCAGGGAGTCGAGCCGGCGTTGCTGCGCCGGGTTGTCCGCAGTCAGCTCTCGGAGCCGGCTCAGGAGACGGTTCAGGTCTGTGCGAGCGGCGTCGTACTCGCCGAGAAACGCGCTATCGCCCGAGATCTCGTAGCCCCGCACGTCGCTCTCCGCGCCGATCAAGGTCGCGACGGCCTGCTCCAGGGCTCCGCGCACATTGAGGGTGTGAGCCACCCAGCCGGCGCTCTCGAGCGTGGCCGAGGAGCTGCGCAGCGCGGTCACTCCGACGGCGACGAGGATCGCGACCGCGATCCCGAACCCGATCTGAATCCTGCGCTCGAACGAGAGCGCCATGAGGGTCGGCCACGGTCTCATCGGTCGACCGCTCCCGTCCTCACTGGTCCAGGACCTCCCGCACCTTCCGCCCGAGGGTGTCCGGAGTGAACGGCTTCTGAAGGTAGGCCAGGCCCGGCTCCAGCACGCCGTGCCGGGTGACCGCGTCGTCCGTATAGCCGGACATGAAAATGACCCGCGCCTCTGGTCGCAGGTCGGCGAGTCGCGTCGCGAGCTCGCGGCCGCTCAAGCCGGGCATGATCACGTCCGTCAAGAGAAGATGGATGGTGCCGGAGTATCTGGCCGCGATGTCGAGCGCAGCTTCGGCGGTGGGCGCCTCGAGTACGGTATACCCGTGGCGCTCGAGCACCTGTCGGGCGACCGCCCGCACCGGTGCCTCGTCTTCGGCGAGGAGCACGGTTTCCGAGCCCCGCGCCGCGGGGGAGCGAGCCGGCGCAGGGCCGCGGGACAGGTCCGCCGACTCATCCACGCGCGGCAGGTAGAGCTTGAACGTGGTGCCGTGCCCCAGCTCGCTGTAGACCCAAATGAACCCGCCGCTCTGTTTGATGATGCCGTACACGGTGGCGAGTCCGAGCCCGGTGCCCTTGCCCTTCTCCTTGGTGGTGAAAAACGGCTCGAACATGTGCGCCTGCGTCTCCTCGCTCATGCCCGTGCCGCTGTCGGTCACGGCGATCATGACGTACGGGCCCGGGCGGGCCGGGTAATGATCGGCGGCGTATCCTTCGGACAGGTCCACGTTCGACGTCTCGAGCGTGAGCTTGCCGCCTTGGGGCATGGCGTCCCGCGCGTTCACCGCGAGGTTCATGAGGACCTGCTCGAGCTGTCCGGGGTCGGCCTTCACGGGACCCGTGTCCGGCGCGAGACGGGTGCTCAGCTCGACGTCCTCGCCGAGCAGGCGGCCGAGCATCTTCTCAAGGTCGCCCACCAGGGTCCTGACGTCGATCACGCTCGGCTGCAGGACCTGCTGCCGGCTGAACGCGAGCAGCTGTCGCGTGAGGCCGGCGGCCCGGTCGGCGGCCTTGCGAATTTCGGCGACATCCTGGTGACGGGAGTCGCTGGGGCGCAGATCTTCGAGGAGCAGGTCCGCGTAGCCGGTGATCGCGGTGAGAATGTTGTTGAAGTCGTGAGCGATCCCGCCCGCGAGCCGGCCGACCGCTTCCATTTTCTGCGCCTGGCGCAGCTGCTGCTCGAGCTGCACGCGCTCGGTGACATCGCGGCCGATGCCGAGGATGCCGATCAGCCGTCCCTCGAGGAGCTGTGGCGTCGCAGAGAACTCTCCCATGCGATAGTCGCCCTTCGCCGTAGCGACGCGGAACTGGCTGACGGCACGGAGGTCGCCGCGTACGACGCGCCCGAGCAGCTCGAGCGCGAAGGGGAGATCTTCGGGGTGCACCAGGTTCTCGAATGGCCGGCCCACCCAATCTTCCCGGCGGGAGCCCGTGATCGTCTCGAAGGCCGGGTTGAGGGACGTGATCGTGCCCTCGGGGGAGAGCGCGAAGATCACATCGCGCACGCCTTCCACCAGTGTTCGGTAGCGTTCCTCCGATTCCCGTAACGCCGTCTCGGCCTGCCGACGCGCGGTTTGATCGCGGAAGTTGACGACGATGGCGCCAACGGCCGGCTCGGCAAGGCGGTTGACCGCGACGGCGTCGATGTACCGCCAGGAATCATCCTTGTGACGCCAGCGGAGACCCATCGCGAGCGGGGCACCGGGGAGCGAGACGATTTCCGCGAGCGTGGCCTGCACCCCCGCGAGATCGTCTGGATGGACGCGGTCGAAGCCGGGCCGGCCGACGAGCTCCGCGGGAGCGAATCCCAGCAACCGCTCGATCGATTGGCTGGCGAAGAGCATCGTGCCGTCGGGAGCGACGAGCGCCACCGCGTCGGCGCCGTGCTCGATCAGTGCGCGGAAGCGTTCCTCACTCTGACGGCGGGCTTCTTCGGCGCGGACCTTCTCGCTGCGGGCCCGGCGCAGGTCGAGCGCGCGCAGGACGGCCGGGCCCAGCCGCTCCAGGTGATGCTTGACGATGTAGTCCGCGGCGCCGGCCTTGATGTACTCCGCGGCCGTTTCCTCGTCGAGGCTGCCGGTGACGATGATCAAGGGCGTGTCCGGCGTCTCGAGGAGCGCGATTCGCAACGCGTCGCCCGCGCCGAATGTCGGCAGGGAGTGATCCGAGAGGATGATGTCTGGCGCGAACGCGCTCAGCGCCTCCCGAAAGGCGCGCTCCGAGTCCACGCGCCGGGTGGCGCCGCGGATCCCGGCCTGGCGGAGCTCCCGCTCGATCAGCGCCGCGTCGTCGGCGACGTCTTCCACGAGGAGGGTGCGAATCGACGCGGCCATGCCGTTAACCCGGCTGCTCGTTCAGGAGCAGCCAGTACAGCCCTACCTCGGAGACGGCTCGGGCGAAGGACTCGAAATCCACCGGTTTGACGATGTAGCTGTTGGCGCCGAGGCGGTATGCCGCGGCGATGTCGGGCTCTTCCTGGGACGAAGTGAGCACCACGACCGGTAGCGACCGGGTGCGCGGGTCGGCCTTGAGCCGCCGCAAGACCTCCAGGCCGTCCACCTTGGGAAGCTTCAGATCGAGAAGAACCACGCGCGGCATGACCCCGATGTCGCGCAGCGGGTGCGTCTCCTCACCGAAGAAGAACGCCAGCGCTTCCGCGCCGTCGCGCGCCACGAATACCTGGTTCGCGAGGTTGCGCGCGCGGAAGGCCCGCAGCGTGAGCTCGACGTCGTTCGGGTCGTCCTCGACCAGCAGGATCTCTACTTCCGGCGCCAGGCTCATGCGATGCCTCGCGGCGTCGAGTTCAGGTCTAGATGAAATCGTAGCATGCAGTTATGGCGCGGAAGGGACGAGCGCTAGGGCGATTTTGCGGCACGGGGGGGCGCTTTTGCGGCATCCAGTGGCGCACGATAAGAAACGGTCGGGGCGGAGTCAAGCGGAAACTACCGCGCTAATACGTCTCGAATGGCGGCGAGCAGGTCGCGGGGTTCGAACGGCTTGCGCAGCGCGCGCGCGGCGCCCAGGGCCGTCGCGGCCTTCAGGATCTCTATTTGTCCCGTCCGGCCCCCGCCGGACATGGCGAGAATCTTCGACTGCGGGGCTTCTGCCCGGAGTGCTCGGATGACCTCCAGCCCATCCCGCTCGGGCATGAAGATGTCCACGAGCACGAGATCGGCACCGTGCTCGCGATGCAGCCGGAGCCCCGCCTCTCCGTCGGCCGCCTCCAGCACGTCGTACCCGGCGGCCTCGAGGACTACCCGGAGCGCGCTCCGAAGCAGCGCATCATCGTCTATCACGAGGATCCGCGTCATTCCAAGAGAGGCGTTCGTTGTGAGCACGCTGCGCAGGGAGACATGCAGAACCAGACGAGCCGAGTCCAATACTTTCTTGTTACGGCAGGTAGCGCTCCGAGCGATAGCTCGTCGGCTCGGCGAATGCGGTTGACACCAGTGCGGGACCGGGTCAACGTATATCAGACTACGCGTTCTTAAATTGGGGGCGCGTGCCACGGACCAAGGCATTCCAGCCCGCGGAAGCGCTCGACCGCGCCATGGAGCTGTTCTGGCGTCGCGGGTATGCCGCCACCGGGCTCGACGAGCTCGTGCGTCGCACCGGCGCCAGCCGCTACGGATTGTACGCGACCTTCGGCGGCAAACGGGACCTGTTCCTCGCGAGCCTCGAGCGCTATTCGCAGGCCGTGATGGACCCGATGATTGGGCCGCTCGACGCCGTGGGGGCTTCCGCGCCAGAGATCCGCGGGTTCTTCGAACGAGTGCTCGGTGTGATTGCCACGCCCGGCGACGGCCGAGGCTGCTTGATGTGCAATGCGGCATTCGAACGCGGTACCATCGATCATGCCGCCGCGCGGCGCGTGGGTCGACACTTCGATCGGGTGCGGCGAACACTGGCGCGGGCCCTCGCGAATGCGCGCCGTGATGGCCGTCTGTCGGACGACGTACCGGTGCCGGCCTATGCGGACCACCTGCTCGGCGCGGCCGCCGGGTCGTTTCTGCTGGCCCGCTCCGGGATGGCGATCGGTTTCATCCGGCGGTTCGTCGATACCGCCCTGACGGGATTGACCTGATGGAATTGCGTCACCTGAGATACTTCGTCGCGGTCGCCGAGGAAGGGAGCTTCCTCCGGGCGGCCCGTCGTCTGCACGTCGCCCAACCCGCGCTCTCGAAGCAGATTCGCGACCTCGAGCGAGAGGTCGGTGTCCAGCTGTTCGAGCGGCTGCCGCGCGGCGCGCGGGTGACGCCCGCGGGCGAGGACTTTCTCCGCAACGCCCGCCATGCGCTGGAGAGCGCCGCACGCGCGGTGGCGTGCGCCCGGCGGGCCGACTCCGAAACGGGTCTGAAGTTCGCGCACGGCGACCTGTACGTCTATACACCCGCGGTGCTCAAGCTCCTGGCGGCGTTCCGGCGGGCGTCCCCCGGGACCCCGGTACGCGTGGTGCGGGTGAAGGACGTCGAGCAGCGCGCCGCCTTGCGAGAGCGGCGCATCGACGTCGCCGCGATGTTCATCGGCACCTGGCCTGTCCCCGAGTTCGAAGCTCTCCAGCTCGTCGACTGCGCCGTCACGGGGGTGTTGCTGCCCGCGACTCATCCGCTCGCGGCCCAACAGCGCGTTCGCCTCCAAGACCTATCCGATCTGATGTGGCTGCACCCTTCGCAGCACAGCCGTCCCGAGCTGTATCGCGTCTTGCGGACGGCCCTCGAGCGTCGCGGGCTCGTTCCCTCCCGCCACCGCGGGCGGCGCGGCGACATCGCGGCCAACGTGGCCATCGCAGCGGGAGATGCCTGGGCGCTCGCGAACCACGCGGTGGCCGCGGTCTACGCCGACATGGAGGGATCGATCGTGCACCGCCCGTTCAGCGACGATCCCATTCCGCTCTGGTTCGCACTCGTGTGGCGGAACGATGGAGTGTCCCCATCGGTCGAGAAGCTGGTCGAGGTCGCCCGTCGTACTACTGCCGGTGCCTGCTAAGTCAGCCGCCGGCAATCGCTCCGATGACGAGCAAGGCCTCGGCCCCGGAAACAACGGCGTCGGGAAGGGGCGCGTCCGGCGGCTCGTGGGTCAGGTCTCGCTCGCAGGCGAAGAACCGCAAGTAGGGCCGGCGCTGCTGGGTGACGTGGTCGCGAATGGTCCCCCGCAGCATCGGATACCGAGCTTCGAGGGCGTCGAGCACCGACGCTCGCGTGGCCCGTCCCGCGACGTCGAGCGTCACCTCGGCATCCACGTGCGCCAGGCGCCGGAGGTGATGCGGCAGTACAACTCGAATCATCGCAGCGTCTGCACCTCGACGGACAGCACGGCGGGAAGGTCCCGGACGATGGGCGTCCAGCTGTCGCCCGCGTCGGCAGACATGTACACCTGCCCTCCGGTGGTACCGAAATACACCCCGCACTTGTCCAGGGAGTCGACTGCCATCGCGTCCCGCAGCACGTTGACGTAGCAGTCGCGCTGCGGGAGCCCCTTCGTGAGCGGCTCCCACTCGTTGCCGCCGGTGCGGCTGCGATACACGCGCAGTTTTCCGTCGAGCGGAAAATGTTCCGAGTCGCTCTTGATCGGCACGACGTAGATGGTCTCGGGCTCGTGGGCGTGCACGTCGATCACGAACCCGAAGTCGGTGGGCAGGTTGCCACTCACCTCACGCCACGAGTCGCCGCCATCGTCCGAGCGCATGACGTCCCAGTGCTTCTGCATGTACAGCACCGCCGGACGCGATCGGTGCAGCGCGATGCGGTGGACGCAGTGCCCGATCTCGGCGGTGGGGTCGGGGATGTATTGTGAGTGCAGGCCGCGGTTGATCGGCTTCCAAGTCTTGCCCGCGTCGTCAGTGCGGAAGGCGCCGGCGGCCGAGATCGCCACGTAGAGACGCTTCGGGTTGCTCGGATCGAGCAGGATCGTGTGGAGGCACATCCCCCCCGCGCCCGGCTGCCACTTGGGCCCCGTGCCATGGCCGCGCAGGCCGGCCACCTCCTGCCAGGCCTTCCCACCGTCGGTCGACCGGAAGAGCGCGGCGTCTTCTACCCCCGCATAGACCGTATCCGGATCGGTCAGCGACGGCTCGAGGTGCCAGACGCGCTTGAACTCCCAGGGATGCTGCGTTCCGTCGTACCACTGGTGCGTGGTGAGGGGGCGGCCGGTGTCCGGAGACGTGTCGTAGACGAACCTATTGCTCTCGCCCGCAGGCATCTCGCCGGGCTTGGTGGTGATTCCTCCCCCGGGCGTTTCCCACGTCTTGCCGCCGTCGCACGACCGCTGGATGACCTGTCCGAACCAGCCGCTCGTCTGTGACGCGTACAAGCGGTTCGGATCTGCGGGGGATCCCTTCATGTGATAGATCTCCCAGCCCGCAAAGTGCGGTCCGCTGACATCCCACCGTTCGCGCTTGCCGTCCGCTGTCAAGAGGAACGCGCCCTTGCGCGTCCCGACCAGCACCCGTACTCCGCTCATGCCCGACTCCTGTTCGAGGTTGAGCCGAAAGCCGCCGAGGCAGGACTCGAACCCGCGACCCGTAGCCTGAGCGAGCCGGGCGAGCCTGCCTCAGACAGTGCAGCTGAGGCTACAACAGGACCGGAGGTTCCGCCAGTCGAGCGGCCGACCAGCGAAAGGCGCCCCCGAAACCGTCACCGAAACCGTCACCTCGCAGGAGGGGGCGGTGAGTGCGGTGGGTGCTGGGGAGTGCGGCGCGCAGCTGGTCCCGCGGCCACTTTGCCGCGCTCGCCGAGAGTATCCTGCACCAGCAGCTGGCCGGGGCCGCGGCGCGTGCGATCCACGGACGATTCGTCGCGCTGTCGCCGGCATCAGCGCATCGTTAGGCACTCACCGCCAGACCGACGCCTTCTTGGCCCACGTGCTGTCCTGGTATTGCTGCGTGAACGTGCGCGCGGTGTCCTGCAGCGCCGCTGCGTCACCGGTGGCTTTGTAGCGCGCGACCCCGGCCCAGTAGAGTGCTTCCGGCGCCGCATCGGTATACGGGAATTGCTGCACGACTTCTCGGAATCCCCGCTCCGCGTCTGCCCACCGCTGCTGCTGGAACGCCATCTGCGTCAGGCCAAGCGTTAGTTGCGCGAGCAGATCATCGGCGGGAAGAAAGCCCTCCACTCGATGACGCTCGACACCCTCGGCATCGAGCTCGAGAATCGTGGGGGTCCACGGCGCGTTGTACCGCTCGCCGTAGCGTTTGAATTCCGCCGCGTCGTCCTTCACGTGCACCCGGGCGGGCAGGAAATCCTGGTTCACGAACCGCACCACGCGTTCGTCCGGCCACACCTCGGCATCCAGCCGAGCACAGCCGCTTCACATTGGGGCGGCGCTGAAGTCGAGGAGTACCGGTTTTTGCTGGGCCTTCGCGTCCTTCAAGACCTGATCAACGTCATGGCGAAACTGGATTGGCATGGCATGCTCGCGGGTGGCAACGTCTTGAATATAGCCATGTACCCGAGCGGAGAGGTTGCAAATCTCGGGCGATCACGGCCGAGGGCGGCCTCAGGCGCGTGTAGAGTGGGCAGCTCGTGTGTCTATCAGCCGCTCAGACCCGCACGCGCTGCTTCGAGAAGCTTGCTCAGGGTGCGCAGCCGCTGCTTCGGAACGTGTGCTAGGATCTGTTGAACCGTCTGGTCGATCGAATCATCGAGTGAATCGAGCAGTCGCAAGCCCGCCTCCGTGATCTTCGCCCGCACTACGCGGCGATCGGTCGCGTCGCGTGCGCGGGTAACCACCCTTCGTGATTCCAGACGATCGAGTAGCCGCGTCAGATCCGGATCGCGCCGGATCATTCGCTCGGCGATCTCGCCGGACGGCAACCCCTCGTTGCCCGCCCCGCGCAGGATGCGCAGCACGTTGTACTGCGAGATGCCCAAATCCTGCTGTCGCAGCAGGTCGGTGATTGGCGCGGTCAGCCGGTCGACGGTCAGCATCATTCCCAGCACAACCTCTTCCTCCAGGCTGCGGAAAGGCCTCTGCTGCTTGATCTCCCGTTTCAGCTGGCTAGCCACGCGCGTTTCCTCCTCGTCACGGTCCCGTCATAATCGCACACAATACACCTCTTGACAATAGTCGTTATGAGGAATATCGTGCTGAGGAAGTTGAGGCAACGTGGCTGCTTGCAGCAACCCTTAAACGCTGAGGAGGACTCGTATGAGCAAGGCTATCCTGTTCACGGCGTTGCTCACGCTGTCGACGCGCGCGTGGGCGCAGTCGCCCCCACCCCTGCCCCAAAAGCAGACGCCTGCCGTCGAGCGGAACTTGCACGCGTTCGATGCGCTGGACTTCGAAGTCTTCGGCAGCCGGGAGTGGAACCGGTTCCGCGAGAGTCACGCTCAAGACGTGATCGTGACCTGGCCTGACGGTCACGAGACGCGGGGCCTGGAACGGCACTTGGAGGACATGAAGAACCTCGTGGCGTTCGCCCCCGACATCAAGATCGAGGCGCATCCGATTCGCTTTGGCTCGGGCGATTGGACTGCCGTGGAAGGTGTCATGAGCGGCACCTTCACACAGCCGATGGCGACGCCCGATGGGAAGAGCATCGCGCCCACGGGCAAGCACTTCACCGTCAGTATGGTGACGGTCGGTCACTGGAAGAACGGCACGATGGATCACGAGTGGTTGTTCTGGGACAACCAGTCGTTCATGAAGCAGATCGGACTGGCGCAGTAGACCTATGATTATCACAGCGCCAGTCGAGCCGAGCGAGGCGGCGAGCGGCACCCCGATCCGCATCGTCGCCCGCGACGTGGCGGGCGTTAGCGACCAGGAAGGGCGAGAAAGGCCTCCCATTCCGACTGCTCGAGGATCAATTGGCTTCGCCTGCCTGTCAACACCTCGGCCAACACGCCTGATGACTCTGGAGCCGGTAATCCAGGTTCGAATCCCGGAGAGGCAACTCCGGTTGTCACTGGGAGGCGGTGTTGGCATGTGACGCACGTCAGGAACCGCGGAGCGCCGGCTGGGCAAGGATGTGCGCTCTGAAGAGCGCTGCTTCAAATCCGGAAGATCACGCGGTCCAGCGCGTACTTTCCGCCGCCCAGAATGACGAGGGCGAGCGCGGTGATCAGCAGCATGAATTCGAATTCCCAGCCCGCGGTTTCGCCCGTGAACTTGCGGTGGACTTTGGTGATGAGGAACTGGAGCGCACCGAGCATCGCGATCACGAGGCCGAGCGCAGCGAGCTGGGTCAGGAAGCCGACCAGCACGCCGAGGCCGCCGGCGGGTTCGGCGATCGAGAGGATGCGGAGGTTGCGCAGCATGCCGGCGGGCATTTGTGCGGAGGGTTGCGTGCTCCACAGCTTGCGCTTACCGAGTCCGTGGGTGAGGAACACGGCGCCGAGGGCGATGCGGAGGGCGAGCAGAGCGAAGTCGCTGAACTGATGGAGTGAGAAGAAGAAGCCCATGTGGTCTCCAGCGAGGGTCGTGACCTCGGTCAAGGCGCGTAGCCGCTCGCGCGCAGAATCGCCTCAACGGGTTACACGTGCGCACGCCTCGCGCACCCAGTGATAATAATTACTGGAAGCGCGCGGCAAACATTACGGCAAACCGGAGCCGCTCGAGCCCCACCGTCATTGCCTGCACATCCGTTCGCCTCCACGTGCAATGGCCCGCGCGCTGCGCTTCTCGCCGCTACGGTCCAACGAGACTAGGAGTCGGTGCACGGATCCCGCCTGCGCCGCGTCGGCGCGTAGTGCACGAGGAAGAGCGGTTCGAGTACACTGGAGCCGAGGCGCCACCAGGCCCCCAAGCCACGGAGCCGTTGCAGGTACACGTCCTCTGCCACGCTGACCGTGAAGGTGTCATCGCCGTGCGGCCTGAACTCTGAGGGGGCGCCGGTTTGTGTCGCGCCCGATTGCGAGTGATTGTAGTCAGGACTCCCTGGGTGGTGAGATCGAAGCAGTTTGGTAGTCATCGCTGGGCGCGTTCAGAGGCCCGTGGTGTTGGAAGCCCAGTGAGCTGCAGTTGCTGCCCCGCCATGTCACGGTTGATCCAAACGACACGGTCACCACACATGATCGCGTCCACCGCATAGGGCTGCTGCGCGAACGACGCGGCATCCGAGGTCGCGACTTGCGTGCCGGGGAAGTAGTAGAAGCAGCGCTCGCCGTCCGGGTGGCTGTGGATTACCCCCACGGTGCCAGTCCACCCTGCATCCTCGCACGTCTGCCGGGGGAGGACGCGTGTGGGAGTTGACTGCGCAGGATCCACGTCCGCGGGCGCGATGCGCTCCACGATCACAGCGTCGCCTCGAATCGTGCCGATCATGCAGCCCATGAACTCGGTGGCGTAGGAGCGGTACTGTAGGAAGAGGTAACGCCGAGCTTGGGCCGACAGCAGGAGTACGCGCGCCCGCATAGACGTCACGCCCACTGGGCGTCCCGGCTCGGGCTGTAATGCGAGCGCCGCTATGATGCCTACCATGCTAACGGCGGCGCGGACGACGCCGGAGCGGCTCAGACCCTTTACCAGACTCCAAAGCGGAGCGACGACACTTGGCGCCGCCGAGAGGCCGGCGTCCGGGTGCGACGTTGCGTTTACGACAGTGCGGAGTGCCATTGACAAGGGCAAAGGATCGCGAGCCGCGCGGCGCGAGCCAATAGCGCGTTCGTACCACCTAAGTCAACACTCATCACAGCGAATTGCCGCACTGATGGCCGAACTGCAGCAAGCGACGGTGCGCGCGAGCTGGGCGGGCCTATTCGAGGAGCCCACGCTGCTGCGCGTGGGTCACCGCCTCAAGGCGGGTGTGTGTGCGGAGCTTGTGGTTGATGTGGTGGAGATGGTTGCGGAGCGTCTGGGCGGAAATGCTCAGCTTGCGGGCGATGGTCGCGGAATTGCGGCCTTCGGCGAAGAGCTTCAAGATGCGGCGCTCCTGCTCGGAGAGCGGCTCGACAGGCGCGTGATGGGACTGGTCGCCGGCGAGCGAAACGAGTTGTCGCGCAACCTCGAGCATGCGGTAGAACCGCTCCTCGTTGCGTCGGCGCTGGTCGACATCGCGCTCCAGCCGCACGAAGAGCCGCCGTCCCGTGCGCTGGTTGTCGAAGACGATCGTTGAGACGTTCACCCAGATCCGGCCCCCAGACCGGGTGCGTACCTCCAAGTCGAAATTGGGGATTCCGCCAGACGTTCCGTCCCGGTGACGGGTGGCCGCTTCCGCGCCCCCCGCGAGCGCGGTAGTGCCCAACGTGTCGCGCGCCTCGAGCACGTCGTCGATGTTGCGATGGAGCACCTCGCTCGCCGGGTAGCCGAACAGCCGCTCCGCGGCCCCGTTCCAGGAACAGATCTCGCCGCTCTCGGTGACCGTGTACGCCGCGTCCGCGGTCTGCTCGAGCAGCGCGAACAACTCCGTTTCGAGCATCGTTCTCCTCACGACCTCACCGCCGGAAATGCTAGCGCTTCAGCTCCAGGTCGGCCAGAGGCATTCGCGCACAGGACGCGCGTCTCTCTACACGGTACGAACGCTTCATTGTCGCCCCGGGGGTCCCGCCATAACTATGCGCCCGTAGTGCACGCAGTCACAGGAACTCGACATACACAAGGAGATCCAAGCATGAACCGTCTCGCCCTTAGCGCCCTCGCTGGCGTGCTCGGTGTTGGGATGCTCGTCGCATCCCCTGACGCCGCGGCGGCCCAGCAGAAAGCGGAGCCTGCCAGCGCGTATAGGATCCACTCCGACACCACAGCGGCCCAGCAGAAGGCGCCGCCCGGCGGTGCCTACAAGAAGGTCAGCACGCTCGTCGCCCTTCCCGATTTCGTCCCCGGTCTCGGCACGCTGTATGTCGATCCCGCCACGCTGCCCGCGGGGCCGTTTCTCGCCTACGACCACCAAGGCAACCTGGTGAGCTCCATCTACATGATCCCACTCAAGGACATGAACGCTCAGAAGGCGTTCAGCGATCTGAAGGTCGGTCGTGAGCGCGCCGATCACGTAGACATCGTTTTCAACGCGGGCCACCCGGGCGTGGCGGAGCCGCACTACCACGTGATCGTGTGGTACGTGTCGTCGCAGCGCGCGGCCCAGCTTGCCAAGTGATGAAGCCGTCACGTCGCGAGTTCCTGAAAGCCGGCGGGCTCGCGCTCGTCGGCTTCGGGCTCGTGCCAGACCGGCGCGCGTCCGTAGCCGCGCTCCTCGGAGCGCGGCGCCGTTCGGCGGCCGTCCTCGAGGTGATTGAGATGCACAGTGATGCGATCGGGTCCCGGGTATGGTTCGATCCGATCGGGCTCTACGTAGAGCCGGGGGCGACGGTGCGCTGGATCGTGCGGGAGAACGTGCACACGACGACCGCCTACCATCCGCAGAACGATCATCATCCGTTGCGAATTCCGGAGAGCGCCGTGGCCTGGGACTCGGGGTTCCTCGTGCATCCGGGCGATCATTTCGAAGTCACGCTCACCGTACCCGGGGTCTATGACTATTACTGCATGCCCCACGAAGCGGTCGGGATGGTAGGCCGGATCGTTGTGGGGCAGCCGAGCGGGCCGGGCGCCGAGCCGTTCGACTACTGGGTGGGCAGGCCGGGAACAGACAGCTGGCGCCACGTCCCCGAGGCGGCCCGTCAGACCCTCCCGAGCGTCGCGCGGATCCTCCACGAGCGCCGAGTGCATCCGCCCGGGCCGCGGAGGTGATGACATGCTAGCGGACACGGGCACCCTGTCGGGCAAACACGACTCCCTGCGAGAGGGCGCCAGGCTCGGACTCGTCGTCGCGACCAGCATCTGGGTCTGGCTCGCCGTGGTCGATGCGGTCGTGGGCGAACCGTTCCGCACGTTCACGGTGTTGGGCGGCGTCGCCTTGTTCACGGCGGTGCATTACCTGCTCAACGTGGCGTACGGCGCCGTCATTGTGGCCGCCATCCACGGCGCGGCACGGGAGCCGAGTCTGGTGATGGCCGTGGCCTTCGGGTTCCCGATCGTCGAATTCGTGTTCGCGCTGGTCACGGTCCTGCTTTCGCATCTCGGACTCGGGGAGCTCGCCTGGGTCCGAATCTTTGGCGGGAGTCTGATCGGTACGGCAATCGCGATCGTCATCCTCGCTCGACGGCATCCGTTGGCGGCAGAGGTGCGGCAAGCTGAAGAAGAAGACAATAACTGAGCGTCTCCTACGGAAGGATGTGGACCAATGCTTAGACTCAATATCGCGCCGTCGGCCGGAAGGTGGCGCCGGTCAACAACAATGGGACGGACACTCACGGCGATAGTGGGGCTGGTTACCCTTTCGCTCGCCGTTCCCGCGAGTGCTCAGCAGCAGGGGGTCGTGGATCCAACCTGGCTGCGTTTCGATACCGCCGCCAAAACGGTCCGCTTCCAGTTGATCGCTGGGCTCACCGGGCTGAACGGCGCCCTGAACTTCAACGGGTTTCGTGACGGGGCGCTCACGCTCGAAGTACCGGTAGGGTGGAAAACGGAGATCGACTTCCGCAACCACGACGGGATGTTGCCCCATAGCGCCGAGGTCATCGCTCCCCGCACGCCGCTGCCGACGCAGTCCGTCGATCCCGCCATTCCGCGGGCCTTCACGCTGAAGCTCGCGGAAGGGCTGCCTTCGGAGGCGAAGGACATCCTGGGCTTCACCGCGCAGCCTGCAGGGGAGTACTTGATCTTCTGCGGCGTGCCCGGACACGGCGCCTCGGGGATGTGGATCCGGCTCCGAGTCAGCGCGACGGCCACGACCCCGGCATTGCTCCTCACAGGAGCGGTGGGATAGAGATCATGGCGACGGAGCTCTGTGCTTTGGGGGAGGAACGAGTGCGAGGAGAAGGATGGCTAACGAAGCAACGGACAGCGCTATGAGAGGATCCCAGGCAAGTGTAGGACCCCGAGGCGCCGAGCTGGATCTCGAGATCAGATCGTCCGACCAAGGCGCTTCACCGAGTTCTCATGTTCAGACTTTCATCCTCTCCGGGTATCACGGGAGGCCGACGCGCGGCACCGTGACGATCCACGAATTCAACCGGGCGCAACGCTGGCGCCGGGCTCTTCGTGGGGTCGGCACGTGGTGGGGCGCAGCGCTGCTCTCGGTTTTGGTTCCCGTGGCCCACTTCGTGCTCGTTCCATCGTTCTTTCTCTATGGCATCTGGCAGTTCGTCCAGCGGGTTGGGACGGCGGAGCTGGCGACCGACGCCCGCGGCACGTGCCCGGACTGCGGCAAGGAGCAGCCACTCGAACTCGCCCCGCGGTGGCGCTCGCCGCAACCCGTCACCTGTCGATTCTGCCATCGTGGCCTACAGCTCTCGCTGCCGACGGCCTGACCAGAGTGTTCCGAGGGTGGGGTCATCGAGCAGTGTCTCGTCGAAGTGCGGCCGCCGCGGGCGCGTCGACGAACCAGCGCACGCGCCCAGCAGTGGGCGCGATCAGCTGGGCGGGCAGTTCGTACGGCCGCCGGGGACCCTCCAACACCTGCTGCAGGATGGCGGCCTTGGCGACGCCCGAGACGAGGAAGGCAACCTCGGCCGCCGCATTGATGATGACCGGTGTGAGCGTGATCCGCCACATGGCGAGACTTTGCACGTGCTCAGCTCTCACCCAGCACCGGGTGTCGTGAAGGGCTGCCGTGCCTGGGAAGAGCGATGCCGTGTGCGCGTCCTCGCCCAGACCCAAGAGCACGAGGTCGATTCGCGCGCCGGGGGCGTCGCGCGGCGGGCCTAGCGGCGTCCGCAGTACGTGCCGAATCACCCGTTCGTACACGGTGGCCGCCTCGGCAGGATCGTCTTCGCCGCGGATCCGGTGAACATTCGCTGCGGGGATCGACACGTGGTCGAGCAGCGCCTCGCGTGCCATCCGATAGTTGCTCGCCGCGTGGTCTGGGGGCACACACCGTTCGTCACCCCACAAGACCTGGACTAGCGACCAATTCACACCCGAGGCATCAGGCTCCGCGGCGAGCCGAGCGTACATACTCCGCGGGGTCGATCCGCCCGACAGCGCCACCACGAACGTTCCCCGCGCGCGAATCGCGTCGTTGGCGGCGGCGACGAATCGTCGGGCCGCCGCTTGGGCGGCGAGCGCAGCGGTCGGCAGCACCTCGAGGTCGAAGCCCATGCACCCGAATCCTCAGCCTTCCGACTGCCGGAGCGTCTCCACGCGCCCGTCAGGGTGACCGACGAGGACCTGGTCCGCCGTTCCGAGAAAGAACCCGGTGTCGACGACGCCGACGATCGCGTGGAGTGTCCGCTCGAGCTCACGCGCGGCCTGTCGGTCCCGCATCGGCTCCGGGAGAGTGCAGTCGAGGGTCAGATTTCCGTTCTCTGACACGAACGGATGTGACCCGGTGCTATTCATTCGGAGGGAAGGTGTCAGTCCGAGCGCCCGGAGCCGCTTCGTCGCGAGCCACTGCGCGAACGGGATCACCTCCATCGGCACCGGACCGCGCTGGCCTAACCCACGGACCAGCTTTTCCTCGCCGACAAGAATCACCAAACGCTTCGAAGCCGCGGCCACGATGCGTTCGCGCACCAGGGCGCCGCCCCGCCCCTTCACAAGGTCGAGGTTCGGCGCCACCTCATCTGCGCCGTCGATCGTGATGTCGAGCTGGATGTCTTCGCCCAACTCGATGAGCGGGATGCCGGCCCTCCTGGCCGTATATGCCGAGGCGTGCGACGTCGGGACGCCACTCACCCGCAATCCGTCCTGCCGGCGCAGCCCGAGGTTCGTGATGAACAGGGAGGCGGCGCGGCCGGAGC